>Ga0207667_10000040_pt1 | contig 275827 bp, 246 predicted proteins | sample KBSCornC52_FD_184301 | JGI IMG/M metagenome (GOLD analysis project Ga0207667, IMG submission 184301) | Corn rhizosphere microbial communities from Kellogg Biological Station, Michigan, USA - KBS Corn C5-2 (SPAdes) (version 2) | ecosystem: Host-associated > Plants > Roots > Rhizosphere > Soil ...
TGCGGTCGCATGATGACTTTCCCATAGGGGGTTCATATGAAGGTAAATCCCGATCCGACTGAAGAAGGTCTGCTCCGCTACCGAGCAACAAACGGATTCTTTAACCTCGCCGACTTCTTTGTGGTGCGCAAGAAAGCGACTCGACTTGTGCCGTGTCGATGCAGATCCTGTTGTGTCGAGCCTTGCTCGGGAAGCTGTGGCTGCCAGGCATGCGCATGGCGCTCGGCAGCGGACGGGCAGCCAACGAAGAGAGGCCGGTTGCAGCGTTGAATAATGGGATGGCAGATGCGAGGCGCCTCACTGGACGCCTGAAAGACGCACTCGTTCGGGAAGTTCGACCAATGTCTGCGGCCGGCCAGACGCGGGTGTAGATGGGGATCCGCCGCGTCTAGCAAGTGCGGTGCGAGAAGCCGTCCGGCCGCATCGTTCTTGAAGATGCAGTGCTGCGGGTCTATTGAATACCTGGCTCGCTCGACCAGGGCGACGCGGCTCATCAGGGCGTTGGTGCTCTTGTACCCCCAAAGCCCGGTTTGCCGAGATCTTATTGCGCCCCTACAGCGTTTGCCAGATGCCTCAGATCCGACCCATGAGGACCAGCACGATAACGATGACCAATATGATGCCGAGGCCTCCGCTTGGGAAATAACCCCATTGCCTGCTGTACGGCCAGCTCGGAATGGCGCCGATCAATAGGAGGATTAGAACGATTAAGAGGATGGTGCCGAGTGTCATGTTACGTCTCCTTGATCTTCCGCTTGAGCATCACGCCCCGCTGGCCATCGTCAAGGTCGACGCATGATGTTTCAAACGCTTCTATCCAACGTGTCATTGGACTGATGAGATAGTGGGCTATCGGCGCCTTCGCATTCCGTTCGGTAGCGAACGTTGGGGGACTATCCGCGCGGGAGGCGATAAGTGTTGATGGCCGCTCGTGGCATCCGACGCCCCATCATGGAGTGTCAAAGATGCGAGTTCTGAGTTTGGAAGAGCTTGAGCTTGTTGCTGGAAGAAGCACGACCAACGATCCTGGGTACAACGTTCCTGGCTACTACCCGGGAGGTGATCCCGTTGTGTCGCAGGCAGCGGATCCCGGTGCTGGTGGTGCTGGTGATGCCGGAAGTGGTAGCAGTGGCGGAGGCGCCGGTGGTGGATTGGGTAGCGATCCCGGGGATCCGGGCTGGCGTGCGCACACCCGGCCCTGGAGACGACGACGGACCTTACCGCAGAACGGGCCAAGGAAGCGGCCGCCCAGTTCGCCACGCAGGTCCCGATGGGTCGCAGGGGCGTGCCCGATGAAATCGCCGCTGCAGTGGCGTTCCTCGCCTCCGATGAGAGTTCTTACATCACGGGTATTGATCTTGCCGTCGACGGGGGCATGGCGCAGGCCTGATCCCGACGCGGTCCCACGGCTGGCCTCCAGAGGGGCCAGCCGTGGGACCATGCTTACCCCATCGCAAAGGAGACTCCCATGTACGACCGATCCACACGTTCCGAGTTGATCCGTTTCGCACGCGTCGATGCAGGCGCCGTCGTCATCGACGTTTACCCTGGTGATGGCGACTGGACCCGAAGCTTCTCCGACATCGTCGGTCCCAAGGGGGGGCTACAGCTTCGTGCCGACTGAAGTCGCCCACTTCAAAAATGATCCGCTCGGCAACATGCGTAGGCTGGCGAAAGAGCCGGGCCGGAAGAACGTCGAAGCCGTCTCGGCGGACCTCGTGGCGATGCGAGAGGTCACGCAACCGGCGGATGTGTTGTGGTTGCACCTGTTCTACCACGACCTGCATACCGACCTGATCCAGGCCAGGGGCGCGACGGCCACCGACTTCAATCGAGCCGTCTACGAGCGGCTGAAGCCTGGTGGCTCGTATGTAATCGTCGACCATGCGGCCGCCGTCGGGGCGGGCACGAGCGAGGCCCGGTCGCTGCATCGGATCGAACCTGCATCCGCGCTCGAGGAGGTGGAGGCGGCTGGCTGGCTTCATGCTGGACGTGGAGAGCGCCATGCTCGCGAACAACGACGATTCGCATTCGGCCAAGGTGTTCGATCCGTCCATCAAGGGCGACACCGATCGGTTTGGCGATATCCATCGCTCTTACCGTGGTCGCCGGCTATCTTTCTTACCGCTTCGTCGAAAAGCCGTTTCTTCACCGGGGGCGCAAGGTTCAAACGCCACAGAGCAATTCAGTGATTGGCTTGCCCGAGTCCGATTAGAGCGCCAGTACAGTCCTGTTCGCCGCAATCTATGTACTGCTAGCGTCAGCAAGCTTGATTCTGCTGCGACAAGACGTGGTGACGTTGCTCTCAGCAACGAGGGGGCACGCTACCTGATCCTATTGTTCTGCGGACCATTGGCTTTGATGCCATTCTTCAATGGCGTGATTTTCGTTGCCAATGCCGGCCTCAATAACCTTGGCCCCCATCTATTCCGCGACGATCAACTGGGGACGGCATATGCTCGGCACTCGGCCTTTCGTGGTGACCGGACCTCAATGGTAGAGCGCGCCCAGCGTACTGATGGGCCAGGCGATAGCGGTGTCGTCTTTATGTGACTCGGCAGGGCTCCGCCGAATAGCGCCTTATTGAAGTGCGTGTAAGCACGCTGGAGATCCTGACTCACTTCGTCGGAAGGTGTGTTCATCGCCTCATTCATCGTTGATAGCCGAGGGCCCACGGACTGACAGATGTCCCGATCGTCCGGGCAAGAGAACGGATGCTTTCCGCACCCCAGAAGGGATGGACAACTTCTCCGATGCAGGGAAGGAATCGTCCGCATCGAGAGGCGGCGACGACCTACGCTTGAAAGCCCACTCGTATCCGTGTTGTTGGTCGGTAGGTAAGGAGTGCCAACGGCGCGCCCCAAGCCCGCCGTCGACGACGAGCGCGAGAATGCATGAGTTGCTGAATGCCATGCATTGCCGCGCGCGCTGTTATGTCGGAGAGTGCCAAGGCCAGAATCTTTCCATGCACCGTATCCTCCCAAGACCCCGAGAAAGGACGAAAGAAGGGCAGGCGATCCCGTATCCCATGAATCAGGTGGGTTCCTACTTCTATCAACGCCTCCGTGACCAAGGAAGCCTCCATGTGACCGTGCATGCGAGGCCCTGACGGAGCGGAAAGCAGAATATCGCGCTGAAAAGCGATGACGCCTTCGCTGACGCTCGGAATGAGCTCACTCGGAAGGTCGGCGTGCTCGGCAGAGAGACGCCCGACAAAGTGAACTACGCGCTCATAGTCCTCCGATAGAAGGGGAAGACTCCATGCCCAACGACTCATGTAATTCTCGACACTGCCCCAGCGCCTGAGGATGGCGCGCGTCACCGCGACATCCTTCAAATGCAGGGTGCCTGCTTCATCGAACACGCGAACCTCCCGCCACGCCTCTCGCTCTCCCTGTCGAAACAAATCGGCCACCGCCTCATTCAAGGCAGAAGGATTGGCGAAGGATCCGTGGGCATGACTTAGGACATGCCGTTTTCGGGCGCGCTGACTGGCGCGCAAGCAGGCTTCCGTAGTCCGGCGCACCTCGGCCTCCGGCCAGTGCGACAACCCCAACAAACCTTTGCTTCGATCAAAATGATCGTGTCCACATGGGCACGCCAGCAACCGCTGACTCCGCAAGGACTTCCGCGGCAACAGCAACGGCCGACCACACCGGCAGCGGCTAGTCAATGGCTCGCCATGCCAGGGACATCGCTCGATCCAGGGCAATTGATGGACATAAGCGTGGTAGCCAAACGCCAAGCACGTCCGGCAACCACGCAACCAGCTGCTGTCGAAGTCCCGACATGCCGCAAGATAGGGGCGCCACGCGTCTGGATCGAAGTCGGATTCGTACCCTGTGCACGACGCCTTCATACATCGATGGAGCGACGTCCACAGCAAGGGCTCGCCGCCATAAAAGAACCGACTTACGTACGCAGGAAGACGGAACATATGGCAGAGCTGACGGGTGCGCACGCCATTAAGGCGCGACAAGCGATAGATCCAGCCCCATGGCGACTGATAGGGCATCGCAGCCATGGTATCCACGCCGATCAGCGATGCGCCGTGGTTTGTCGAGGTGAGCCCATTCATGACCCGACCTCTCTGGCCCGCAACTTTTCGAGTCGGAGATACCCGGAAGCCACCAAGGCCGCCTGAATATCATCCTGAGCGAACTGCCTGAACGCCCCCTTTTGGGGTGCCACGCGTACCAGCAGACGCCTCACCGTCGGCTCGAAGATGGCCATGGGCAAGTCCTTCGCGCCCAGCAGTTTATTTTGCTTCCGCAAGCCCTCTAACGCCGCGACGAAACCTGGCGCCTCATCACCCAGCCGCCAGCCTGCCTCGTAAGCCGCCGGCGCGAAGTACGCCGGGAAAGGCACGCTTTCGTGCTCAAGCGCACCATACCGCCCCAGCGCGTGGGCGAACTCACTGACGCCAAGCAGCCCACGAAACGTATGCTCCGCCATAAAGAAGCGGCGAATCGCCTGAGGAGGCATCCCTTCAAGCGTGCGCTCCACTGACTTGCGGAAGTGGCGCGCATCATCGGACTGATTGATGAAGACAAAGAAGACTCGATATCCGTCCAGGTGAACAGCGTCATCGATATTTGCCAGAAAATCGTAATCATCTGCACTAAGGCGTTGCGCCTCATCGATAAACAGCAGATAGCGGCGACTCCCCGTACGCTGGCACTCGGTCACGATGCGATCGACGATCTGCGCAAGCCGATCAATGGCTGATGACCTGGGATGGTGAGCGAGCTTCATCGACTGCTGAATGATGTTGTAGAACACGGTATCGGACGCATTGGTGCGCCGTGGCATGCTGACCCAGCTGATCGGCGCGGGGGACGGAAGCCATTGCGGATGGGTGGATAGATACTCGGCAGCGTAGGTTTTGCCGTCGCCGGAGCGCCCATAGACTTGAAGCCCGCGATAGCCGTCCTCCAGCGCGAGCAGGATGCCTTCGGCCAGAAACTGGATCGGCTGCGTGGCGATACGGGGGCGATTGTCGTCCTGCAGCATGGGATGGGTAGACATGTCTTAATCCCGAATGTGGTCGAAAGAAACTCGTCCCGAGCGCGGAACCTCCGCCTCGCCATGCATAGGCGCAGGTGTCGCGCTGGGCGGAGCCACCGCGAGCCCCCCTTGGATAACCAGCTGCATCAACTGCGCAGCCTGATCCACGGCATTAGCGCGTCCGGTCTCGGCACTGGCCAGCGTGTAGGCGGTGTAGGCGCTGATGGCGCTTTGGGCCCCCTCGATCTCCAGTTCGCCGCTGCGTGAGAGCTTCAGAATCCGGCGCCGAAGGGTCAGGTCATGCGCATGTACGTTCCAGGGCGCAGCTGCCTCCAGGGTGAAGATTTCCGTCAACGATGCATCTACCATCCGCACGGTCCGCAAATCCTCGAGGTCAACGAGGACCGCGTAGGTCTTGCCGATGAGATCCCATTGCTTATCCAGAGACGGATGGCGATACACCACGCCAAAAAGATTCATGTGCACCGGTTTCCCGTGCTTGCGTGATCCCCTCAGACGCTGATGCCGGCATTGCATCGTCAGCGCCTTGGCGTCCTGCTCGACATGGGGCGGCGGCAGCCAACACCCTTCCTCACCTTGATGGGTCAACAGGATGTCGATCGGACTGCGATACTGGCGAGCGGGCAGGGGGCTGATGTTGTGCCCAGTGACAATGACATCCATCAAGTCTTCCAACGCCTGCATGGCAACAGGGTGATCGGCGCTCCGGTGCGGCGACGCCGACACATCGGGCGCTCCCAACTCCCGCGCAGGGATCACGCCACCAGGCAGCAAGCGGAGCGCGCCGTCTTCGAACCGCTTGAAGGACGACTCGATCGTCCCGCGGGTTTCAGGCACATGCGCCTGACCATGATTCAAAACGCCATCGTGATGGTCGACCCAAACCTCCGTCGGCACATGCGCATGGTGGGCCATGGCGTTATCCATGGCCGTCACCAGTGCACTGATGCAGCCTACCCCCAGGTTCTGAGGCATCGTGGCTCCCGGGGCATAGGCCATACCAGGCACGACAAGGGGGCGCGGCGCCCACGGACGAAGCGCCTTAGCGAAGCACTGCGCCACATCCAGGGCGGTATAGGCCTGACCAAAGACCAGGCGCCAGGCCACGATGGCCGTGGAATGAACCTCAAGAATCAGCAGCAACCAGACTTTGGTGACGCGATAGCTGACCAGGTCGCCACGCGCATTGGGCAGCTGCAAGGTAAACCGGACATCCTTGGCGTGTGCGTCGAACTCGTATCGGTCATACGGCTGCCGCGCGAACAACTGATGTAAAGACCGGAAGAGGGGTTTCGTTGCCGTCGTGTGATCCGGCTGGCCAGCCGTCAGCGATCGAGCGCGCAGCGCCCTAAGATGCCTGGCGAATGTCCGACGCCCCTTGTCCGGCGCGTTGAGCGGCCATCGGTCTCGGTATCCGAGCTCCGAAAGGGCCGCCCGGATGCGCTGCATGAGGTGGCGAAACGATGGCGGCAGGCGCCCGGGTGGCAACGCATGCGCGTACTCCGCGAGCATGGCCCGAATCTCAGGGTGAGCCTGCAGCAGGGCCTGCAAGACATGAGGGCGCCCGTCCACTGGGACTTCGGTCGGGATCTGTTTTGAAAGGCGCACGCCCCAGGGCAGGCAGGCGCGATACCCATAACAGCGACCATCCGATGCCAACTCGAAAGCCTTCCACACGACACCAGTGAGCGTATGGCGATTGATCCGGTATGCCTTAGCGGATCGCCGGATGGATTGTCCCTGGATGACGGCACTCAGTGCATCGCATCGGGCAATAAAGTCGGCCCGATGCGGCATCACCACCAGACGCGAATCGGGGCGCTTCCATTCCAGGGCGAGCAACAGCTGCCCCGCTGAAAGATGAGTGCTCATATCAGCTTCTCCGTTGCAGCGGGGTACGACGCGACAACGGCAGGTCGCGCGGGAAATCCAACCACCCGGCATGAATCAGGACGCATGCCGCCATGCGAACCTCGTGCGGAGGAAACGCCTCCAGCGCCGACTCCACCTGCATGAACGACAGGGCGAACGCGCCCGCATGGAAGAGCTCTTGGATGCGCAAGGTGAGCAACGGTATCGCCGCGTGGCGCCGGGCAGCCTGCACGTGCGGAAGAAGACGCAGGTAGTTGGCAATCGGCTGACTACGCTGCTGCAGGCCCTGTTCGTGGATGTAATCCAAAGACAGTCCCGCACGCTGAGCCGCCGCTTCCCATACGGGTCGATCCTTGATCTCCACGCCATCCTTGGAGTGCTGCGCATCGCTCGCACCGACGGCAATCCAGAATGTTTCCACGCCATCACGCGAGCGTGTCCAAAAATCGATTTCCACTTCGTGCCCGTGGTAAAGCTGCAGGCCGCGGGGCCGAACGACGCAGGCCACCGTAAGCGGATCAAATTCCTGTTCAAGCCAGAACGCCAGGCGCATGACTCCCACAAGGGTGATGGCCTGATTTTGTTTCGGTGAACGAAAGATGTAGGTGTCTTCTCGTTGCAGTTCTTGCCGCGTGAGCGACCGTGCCGTAAACGGCAGGGCATACGAATCCATGGAGTGGATTCTCCAAATTAAAGAAGGATGTCGCCGGCAATGACGCCGGATGGGATTCGCGACGACTACGACGTGGCGGGCTTAATGCCCGAAGGCGGCCACACAAGCTCCGATCACAGCAACCACCTGCATCAGGCGATAAAAGCCATCGATACAGAGCAGCAAGCCCGCGCCAGGACGCACTTAGACGCCCTGACTGATGGAGTCAGCGAAGGTCGAGCCGGAACGCCCAAAGGCGTTCCGGCTGCCACGCCTCGGATCCGACTATGCGTCGAGCGGGGAGGGTGAGAGAGGTGAAAGGCGGAGCCGGTAGCTCAGCACCGCCCGGGTGACAGGATCGATGCGCAGTTCAAGGAGATAGATCCGGCCACCAGCGCCCAGCGGTTGAAGGCGCCGGGTCACGAGTGTGCTGACGGGAAGATGGGCCGTGCCGGAACGGGAGCGGGCGAGGACATGCCGAGAAGCCACGGCGGAGGGCCGCGCGGAAGTGCGCTTAGCAGATTTCATGATGGTTCCTAGTGGATGAGGCCAGCAGGCCTTGACGAAGGAACCCAAAAAGAAGAAGCTTGAGGTGTCTGAGGCCTTTGGGCTTCACCGGCCCCTGTTAGCGCAGGGGCTTTTCTTTTGGGCGTTTACTACGCGGGAAGATCTCCTTTCTTAAGAGGGGAACGCACACCCGAGTCGGGACAAGCTCGGCGATCGCCCAGCACAGGCTCATGCGAGAGCCCACTCACTCGACCGACCGCGCCGACACCAGCCCCAATCACCGAGGCGGGGCTCTGGATCGTGTGAGTTGCCGGAACAGACGGGCCGGATTAGCGCGCAGGCATCTCCTTACCCTCAGGCACGTCGCCGCCCTGGCGCCATTGCGCAAGGCAAGCGGCCACATCTTTGATCAGGGCAAATTTCCCTCGCCGATGAGGCACTGGAAAGAGGGGGACAGGCACGGTGCCGCGGGCGATCGCCTGCCGTAGCGCCTCACGGGAGGGGTAGCCCAAAGCAACGCGCAATTCCTCTCCACCGATCAGTGGCGAGCCATAGCGCGCAAGAAGGTCGCGCTCCAGGAGGTCAGCTAGGGATGAGGCGGGCGCGGACAACATCGACTCCGTCGTGACAGGGCGTGACAGATGCTAAGGCGTCGACAGCCCGAGCTCCAGGCTGTAAGCGTCGGCAATGATTTTACCTCCCCCTTTCATCCAACCCATTGAAACTAGGAAGGTTGCATGGCGCCCAAAACCCGCGATGAATCAGCCAACACGACATCCAGCCGCCGGCGTCCGGACCTGAAACGGCGCATCGACCATTGCCGCGTACGCCTCTGGTACTGCTGGCTCGACTTCCGCAGGCGGACTCGCTCCGGCTCTCTGGAACGGCAGCTCATACCCCAAGGATTCAGAGGAAAAGACCAAGAGGGCGACTGGAAGCACCGCAATCGGATGCGGGGGTATAGGAAAGGCCTACACGTACCTCGCCCCGACCTTGTAGAGGCGGCGGAGGCGCTTTTCCCAGGCAGCAACGCCATCCTTAACCACGTTTACTGGCAGATCATCGATCCCGAACAAGGCCTGGAGAAACATCGAGCATCTTGGCTAGCCGCCCTTGGACCGGAGACTCAACTGGCCCTTACACAACCCACTCAAAAGGCGATAGGGGCGCACTACCAGCGACGCTCCATCTCCCGACGCATTCTGCGACGACTCGAAAATCTGGGAAGCCTTGATGCCCTGGCGGCGACAGCCTTGCTTGTGCGAGAGGCGCAAGAGGAGGGGAACGAACAGCTTGCCTTTCAGTGCGCTCGCAGCGCCTGGGCCTTGCTCTTACTCATCTCATCCACGCTACCCTTTGACAGCAACGCGCCCGTGATGACGGCCTTGCTTGGTGACGCACTGCTCGACCATGTGCACTATCGCGGGGAGCAGGTGTCGATCAGGTCGGCCCCCATCCATGTGTATGAGCGCATCCTGCGTGAGCATTGCCTGCGTCGAGAGGACGCCGGAAAACTCGGCCCCAGCTGGGCATGCTGGGTGCGGGAGCGCCTAAAGCTTATTCATGGAAAGATGGGTTTGGATTTGCTGTTTGCCTTAAGCCTGCCCACAGAGGCCACCAGCACCTTGCGCGCCGATCCGGCGCGGCACCTGAGGTTTCAAGAAGACCGCATCGTCCGCTGGAAATCACTCAATTACATCCTTGATTGGCGCTGGTCGCAGCGCTCCTTCATTGATGACTGGATAGCCTTCTCCAAAGACCCCAATAGCCAGTGGCCCGAACTGGACAGCCAAGTAGAGAATTCCCTCGGCGCGATAGGAAGAGTTTCTCTTTGAAAGGGAGGGCTCACGGGCAGGGCACCCGAGAAGTGGTGCGCACGTCAGTTCCAAACAAGGCGGCACGCCTCTGAACACCGAGGCTCGGCCAAGGGCCACCAGGCGGCAGCGTGCATGCCTGCGCATATCACGAATGCGCCCATACCGCCTCTACTTAGGCGGACACAACTAGATAGCGGCGTCCTTTGCCAGAGCCGCAATGGTCATCTGCAACCCCTTGGCCACTCGAGCCAAGGTCTCAATGGTCACATTACGCTCACCGCGCTCAAGTGAGCTGTAGTAAGCACGATGCATGCCGATCGAATCGGCAAAGCGCTCCTGGCTGACTTGCATAGCCTCGCGTCGGGCCCGCAATGCACGCCCCAAACGCCCTTGTACTGTCGCCTTGTCCATGGAGGCGAACGTAAGGACCCGCTACTTTTAAGACTACGATCATAAATGTAGTCTATATATAAGTATCAGTAGGGCGCCCGCCCTAACCGCGCGCGCCAAACGCCCTTGTATCGTCGCCTTTTCCATGGAGGCGAACGTAAGGACCTGCTACTTTTAAGACTACGACTATAAATGTAGTCTACATATAAGTATCAGGAGGGCGCCATGGGACTCCGACTTGTGGATGATGATCTTGATATGTCGTTCGACATCGAGTTGGCAGCCGATGCGCGACTGGCCTTGAGCCTTCAGTTGCAGCGGGTGGTGGATGCCCCCTCCAAGGCGCAATTCGAGTTGCGTTTGTGCCAGCAACTCCAAAATTTGATCGACGCGGACCTCCGCCCGCCATCTCCGCGTCAGATTGCTTATGCGCTCAGCATCGCCAAGGCTCTCGATGTCCCCCTGCCAGGTGAGGCGCTGCGACACCGGGGGACGATGTTCGATTTTCTGGATCGATACGTGCCCGCTTTCAAAGAGCATCTGGGGCGGGGCGGGCACACATGAGCGCCACCGTGCTAGCCGCCCACCGCCTTGGCTGCATCGATCCGCGGCGAAGGTTGGCGCACGAACCATCGGGCCGATGTGTCGTGGAACCGCTTGGCTCAATCCCTTGTTCCGATCGCACCGCTACTCCATGGAGGTCGCACCGATCGCTTGACCGCCACCACGCGAAACAAGTGGTGCGCGCAGTTGAACGAGGCTTCTCTGCGCCAAGACACTGGATGACCGCGCACGCAAGGAGGCACTGATGGCAAATGCCCGCCATTTGACTCGCCTGCTGGTCCGCGCTGCCACCGATCCCAGTCAGGAACCCGCGTTCTTCCGCGCGCTGCTTAAGGCGACGGTGTATGCGCATGTTCCGATTGGCGATCCTCAAGGTCTGCGGCTTCGTTTTATCCAGTTTCCCCATCCGGAGACCGGGCAGTTGCTGCTGCCATTCTTCTCGGACCTCACGCGGGCCCGGCTGGCCGCAGCTCACGCCGCGAGGATCGTGGCGCTGCCCGGTCGCACACTGCTTGACGCCACGCGTGGCGCGACGCTAATCCTCAATCCCAACGAGGAACGCGCAATCCTCTACCCCGAAGAAATTACCACCCTCCTGCGTAGCGGGCGTATCGCACGTATCAGCAAAACGACTGTCCAGGAGGGCCGCGAGCCCCTGATTGGTCCACCGGACCTCACGCCGGCCTGGCTGGTCGATCTGGTCACGATAACGTTGGCTTCCTTACCCTTTGTCGAGGCCGCTTACTTCGCCAGCCTCCACGCGGCCGACGGCCAGGGCGAGCCCAGCCTGCTCCTGGCCGTGGGCACAGAGGCCGGGCAGGGCGAGCGCGCGCTTCGCGCGGTAGTCACGGCTACCCAGCCAGCGTGTGAGCAACACCGGTTTGCTCTGGATGTTCTGCATTACAGCGAGCCGAGCGAGCGTCCGGTCTGGGTGGAGGCGTTCGAGCTGCAGCCGATCTATGCGAAAACATGGGGCGAGCGTCTACTCATTTCAGCTAACCGCCCGACCACGCGCCTCTCTTAATTACCTCCATCGTCTACGAGCGCTGCCACGCGATGATCGCTGGCCCTGGAGCGGGCTCGGCCTTAATATTGCTGGGCGCCATCGGGCTATTGATCGATGGATTTGCCGAGCGGCGCGCCGAGCCATACATGGCCGCACTTATGCGGCTTGAGGCGGAGTATCGAAGTGCCGCCCCTGCGATACAGCAGCCTACCTCTTTAGCCTTAAGGCATCCAAGAACACCACAGTAGGCGCTGCCGAACATTGCCCTGCTGAACGGCGACCTGAGCGTTGACCACGTGGACAGCCTTGGCTAATTAACCTGTACTCAGGGCCTTACGGCGATCACCTCGATCTCCACCCGGTAGCCCGGATTGCCCAGCGCGACGACCTGGAACGCCGAGCGCGCCGGCAGCTTCGGCTGCTCCTTGGTGCCGAAGAACTGGCGATAGCCGGCCATGAAGCCGGCGAAGTCCATGCGCCCGGCCTGGGCTTCGTCGCCGACCAGGAACACCTGCATCTTCACCACGTCGCCGAGCCCCAGGCCCAGGCCCTTCAGCTGCTTTTCGATGGCGGTGAGCACGCCCACGGTTTGCGTCCTGGTGTCGCCGTAGGCGGCTACCGAATCCTTCGGTGCCTTCGCATCGACCACTGGTGGCACATTGCCGCTTACGTAGACGGTCGCCTTGCCGACCGGCACTTCGACCGCGGCGGAAATCGGGAAATCACTGTCCGGAATCTTGTAGCGCTTCACTTCCTGGGCCTGCGTTGTCGCGGCGGCGGTCAGCAGGACGAGCAGCAAGGCATGGCGGAATGGCGGGTGCATGGGAGCTCCTGTGGCGGAAAGGTGTCAGCGGTGCAGTGCGGCGACTTCGTTGGCACTGATGCTATCGGTGTACTGGTTGCCGAAGTGCGTGCGGATGTAATTGATCACGCCGGCAATCTGCGCGTCGCTCAGGCCGGCGCCACGCAGGAAGCGCTCTTCGCCTTCCGGAGCGAGCTTGAACGAAGGCATGTCGCGCCGTCCATGGAAGATCACCGCCGCCATGTATTGTGGCGATGCCAGGCGCGGGTTGCCGGCCAGTGCCGGATACGCGCCGGCGCCTTGCGCACCCTTGGCATCGGGCATGTGGCAGCCCTGGCAGATGACGCGGAATACGGCCTCGCCGTCGGCGGCGGCAAGGCGTCCACCGCCTTGCCCGGTGTTGTCGGACGATTGCGCACGCGCCGCGCCCGCAGCCAGCAGCAGTGCGGCGCAGGCCAGTGCGAGTGCACTTCGTTTTGCGTGTCGGCTCATGCGTTGCCTCCGGTTGCGCGCCGATGGATGCGTTCGATCGCGTCGAGCGCGGAGGTCACCGCGCCTTCCTGCCAGGCCGGCAGATACGAAGCGTGCTCGCCAGCCAGCACGATGCGGCCGTCCATCCGGCACAGGTTGTCGTAATGGCGCTCGCGCGCCTCGTCGGACCACACGCCGAAGCAGCCCAGGGTAAACGGCGAACGATGCCAGCCCACCGCGATGCCATGCTCGAATTCCTGGCGATACTGCGGATGGATGCGGCTGCCGTATTCCACCGCCTTGCGCACGCGCTCCTCCGGTGCCATCGCGGTGAACTCGTAGGCATCGAGCCCCCACATGTAGGCGCCCAATAGCACGCCCTTGCCGCCGCCATGAAAACCTGTGCTGGGATAACTGATGTTGGCGATCGGCAGGTCGGTGTAGGTGATGCCGCCGTAGATCTGCTCGTCTTCTTCCCAGAAGCGCCGCTTGAACTGCAGCCCCACTTTCACCGAAGCCGCATAGGGCACCGCGGCGATCGCCTCGGCCAGCGCCGGCGACACGTTGAGCGGCAACTGGCCGAGGATCGACAGGGGGATGGTGCACACGCACCAGTCCGCGCTCGCCGTATGCGTGGCGCCCGGGGCATCGACATCCTCATAGGCCACGCTGACGCCATGCTCGTCCTGCTGGATGGCGGTGACCTTGGCGCCGTAGCGGATCACGCTTTTCAGTTCGCGGCCGAACGCCTCGCCGATCCGCCCCATGCCGCCGACCGGCTGAAACAACGTGGTCTGGAACTCGTAGATCTCGCCGGCGACCAGGTGCTGCCACAGGCGTGAGCCCAGCACGTCCTTCAGCTGAAGCGGCGTGGACGGCTGCGGCCTGGCCGACAGGCCACCCCCTGCATCGCGGTCGTAACCGCGCCGGTTGCTGCTGGTCTCACCGCGCGCGTAGGCGAACTGCCGGTCCAGCGCGCCCCATTCCCGCAGCGATTCCAGCAAGCGTTCCTGGTCCTCCTTGCCCACGCTCTGGTCCAGCTGCCCCTGCTGGGTGCTCTTGGCCAGCAGTTCGGCCACGTGGCCGCGGTAGTCGGCGTTGATCTCGCGATAGCGCCGCGGCCTGCCGTCGAACGCATCCGCGCTGTGCAGATAGGCGTTGTGGTTGACCTGCACGAACGGCTCCAGCGCCACCCCGAGCTTCCTGCAATAGGACAGAATGCCGTGGTGGTGATAAGGCAGGCGCCATGGCCCCGGATTGAGATAGAGCCCTTCATCGAATTGACAGTGCTGGGTGAAGCCGCCCAGTTCGGTGAAGTGGTCACCGCCGCGCAGCGACCAGTTGCGGCCGCCGGGACGGCCGTTGTACTCCAGCACCTGCACCCGGTAGCCGGCCTGGCGCAGCTCATAGGCCGCGACCATGCCGGCCATGCCCGCACCCAGCACCAGCACGGACGCGCCGCGCGGCGCGCCCTGCAGTGGCGGCGTACCGCGGAACGGCGATTCGGCCGCCAGGCCCAAGCTGCTCATGGCCTGGTACATCGCCGCGCCGCCGGCGGCGGTGCCGATCATGCGCAATAGGTCGCGCCGTTTCATGGAGCGCGGGGCAGCGCCCGCGCGCGAAGAAATCTCGTCGTGCATTGACCACCTCTGACCTTGGATACGGAATGCCGCGAGGGCAGCTCGTTGCGCCCCTCCGCGCACGCCGGCGCGGAGGGGTTGCCGTCAGAAGCGATAGGCGACCTTGCCGTACCAGTAGCGGCCGTTGAAGCCGAACGGCGACAGCGAGGAGTACTGCAGGCCGTCGGCACGGTCCTCGTACACGTTGGCCAGCGAGGCCTTGGTCGGGTACTGGTTGGTGAGGTTGTCGACGCCGGCGGTGAAGGTCCACGCCTGCCACGCATAGCTGGCGGAAAGATCCAGCAGCCAGCGCGCGGCGAACTTCTGGTCTTGGCTGCCGTCGTTGGCATCGCCGCGGCGGATCACCGAGCCGTAGCGGGTCAGGTTGGCGTGCAGCCCGAAGCCCTGCAGCTGCCAGTCGCCGCTGAACACGTACTTGGTGCGTGGCGTGGATGCGGTGAGCAGACCCTCGCTGGCACGGCCGAAGGCGGGCGTGGAGACTTCCAGCACCTTGGTTTGGTTGTAGTTGCCGCTGGCGGTGAGGTTGAGCCGGCCCCAGCCGCCCAGGTCCATGCGGTAGTTGGTGATCAGGTCCGCGCCGCGCGTGCGCGTGGTGGCGCCGTTGACGAAGAACTGCGCGCCGGTGACTTGGCTGTTGGGGATGCTCACCGCGATCTGGTCCGAGTACAGGATCGCGTCGGCCACGCGGATCTGATAAAGGTCCAGCGTCGCGCTGAAATCACTCCACGGCTGCCATACCGCGCCGAGGCCGTAGTTGGTCGACTTCTCCGGCTTCAGCGCCTTGGCGCCGAGCGCGATCGCCACCGGATCGGAGGTGCGGTAGGTGCCGATCTGCGCGAGCGTGCCGTTCTGGATCAGGGTCACCACCGATTCGTAGTTCTGCTGCGCCAGCGACGGTGCGCGGAAGCCGTTGGAAGCGGTGGCGCGCAAGGCGAACGTATCGGTGAACTGGTAGCGCGCCGAGAGCTTGCCCGAGCGCGTCGAGCCGGCATCGCTGTAGTGCTCGTAACGCCCGGCCAGGCCCATGGAAAGCTTGCCGGTCACGTCAGTCTCCAGGTCCACGTACGCGGCCTGGCTATGCCGCCCGAAGCTGCCGGCGACCTGTGGCGTCAGGCCCGGAAACACCTGTGAGCCGCCCGCGTACGGCGTAGTGCTGCCGGGAATCAGCGTGCTGGGGTCGAAGAAATAGGAGTCCGGATCGCCCGCATCGATCACGTAGGTTTCCTTGCGGTATTCCGCACCGAACGCCACCGTCACCGGATTGGGCAGGAAGCCGACATGCACGTCCTTGCTCAAGTCCAGGTTGGCGACGCTCTGCTTGTTGCGGAACGTGCCGGCATTGAAATACGTCGGCGAATAACCGCGCGTATAGTACAGGTTGGTGTTGACGCTGTTGGCGATGTCGAACGCCAGGTTGTTCTCGCCGTGATCGGCCGAGAAATCCCAATGCCAGCCGCCGGTCGTGGTGCCGCGCACGCCCAGTACCGCGGCGATGTCGTTGCTGTGGTTGACGATCTGCGGCAGGAAGCCGTTCGGGTAGAGCTCGGGGACATTGCGCGTGGAGTTGTAGGCGCGGTAGTAGCCGTTGGAAGTGACGTCGCGCTTGCTGCCGTTGATGTAGCCATAGAGCTCGACGCCCGAGGTGATCTGGTAGCCGAAGTTGAGCAACAGCTGGTAGGTCTTCACCGCCGGGTCGCCGTAGCGCTCGTACGGAATGCCGGAAGGATTCGGTGCGCCGGCAAGCGTGGTGGACTTGTCGCGATTCTCCGCGCGGTTGGTGTTCATGGCGTTCTGGTAATTCCACGCCACGCGCACCCAGCCGGGCGCGCTGCCCTCGGCGCCGCCGAGCGGCAGCCCCATGCTGCCCTGCACGCCGTTCTGCGCGCCGTCGCCCTTGTCCATCACGCCGCCGTTGGCGGTAACGCTGTTGCCGCCCGCGCCGCCGCGCTTGAGCACCACGTTGATCACGCCGGCGATAGCGTCGGAGCCGTACTGCGCCGCCGCGCCGTCGCGCAGCACTTCGATGTGATCGATGGCGGCGATCGGAATCGAGTTCAGATCCACCGGCGCCGAGCCACGTCCGATCGCGGAGTTGTAGTTGACCAGGCTGGTGGTGTGATAACGCTTGCCGTCCACCAGCACCAGCACCTGGTCCGGCGACATGCCGCGCAGGCTCGCCGGCCGGATCGCGTCGTTGCCATCGTTGATGGCGGGGCGGGGGAAGTCCAGCGAGGGGAGCAGGGTGCTCAGGGCGCTGGCCAGATCGGTACTGCCGGTGGCGTTGAGATCCGCTGGGGTCAGTACATCGATCGGGGCGAGGGACTCGGAAGCGGTGCGGTCGGTGCTGCGCGTTCCGGTGACGACGACTTGCTGGAGCTGTTTGGCTTTTTCGGGCGATGCCGCCTCGGCAGCGGGAGTTTCGTCGGCCCAGGCCGTCGAGGCGGCGAGGGCATGCATACAGCAAAGAGGTAGCAGCGCGGCCGCCGGCAGGCGCCGCTTAAGTCGTTTGGTCATTGGTGGTTTCCCCGGTCAGGCAGTCAGTGGACGGGCTCCTTGCCTGGATCTTGCGTCGCAGCAACCCCCCCCCAGGGCTGCGACGATTCGAGGCTAAACGCGATTGTTGCGATGCGTCAATATCTGGTCATCTTGACGTAACTGCGCTGTAATCGTCGACCGACCCTGCTCTTGCATTGCGGCAAAATCTTGCGCAATTGCAGAGTCAATGTGAGCAAGGACACCTGCACCTCCCGAGCTGATCTCTTGCGCCTCCACGCGATCGCGCACGCCGCAATCAACGGGGACCTCTCTCGATCGCGAGTTCCCCGTTTGCCGTGGGCGAGTTGGCCGCAGAGGTGAGTATGGAGCTCGATCAGCTGATCGCCGCGCTTGCGGGCATACGCCGACGCATCCAGCCTTTGGAGGGTCGGTGATTGCCGGCATTACGCTCATTACGATCGGATTCTTTGCGGTTCATAGCGTCGCCAGTGGCTGGATCGGTCAGTTGGCTGACGGAGCCAAAGGGCATGCATCAGCGCTCTACCTTCTCGTTTACTACCTCGGCTCGAGCGTCCTGGGTTCGCTGGGCGGCGTGTTCTGGGAGGCTGGCCAGTGGCCGTGGGTGTGCGCCTTTGCTTTCGACTTGCTCGCGACCAGCCTCTATTTCACGCTGCGCTCGCTTCCCGGCTTCGCACGGGAGGATTGCTCGATGAGTGTCTGACCGCGGGGTCTCGCAAGACCCCTGATTATTTCGAAATTCTGCACGCCACCCTCGGCGGGAGTCCTGCTGTCCATGATTGACCACCTTGATCACCTCGTACTCACCTGCGTTGACCCTGAAGCCACCACCGCGTTCTATACGGAAGTCATGCAAATGAAGTTGGAGACGTTTCGCGGTGGTCGCATCGCGTTTCGTTTTGGCCACCAGAAGATCAATCTACACGTCAGCGGCAGCGAATTTGAGCCCAAGGCGCACCTGCCAACCGCTGGATCGCTCGATCTCTGCTTCATCGCTTCGATCCCCCTGGATCAGGTCATTGCCCATCTCAACGCTCACAGCTGGCCCATTCTTGAGGGGCCCGTTGAACGTACTGGGGCGACGCACATGATCCGCTCGGTCTATGTGCGTGACCCCGATCTGAACTTGATTGAAATATCAGAAATCATTCACTGAGCATGACGCGTTTGACCGCGTGCGGATGGCATCGACTATCGCATGCCGCCGCGGTGCGCAACCACCAGACCAGGCGATCGGCGAAGTCGCATCGTCGCCGACACCCCATCTTCAAAGGAAGTTTCATGTATCGGACGAAAGCTTGTATGTGGCGAAGCGATTCGCTGCTCGTATTCGGCATCGTGGTCGCGACGACCGCCGCCACCGTGGCGGTAGCCTCCAATGCGCCGCGAGCCGACCTTCCGGAGGGTTTCGGAGCTGGTACAACCGGCGGCCTTCATGGTGAGGTGGTGCGTGTCAAATCAAGAAAGGATTTGGCCTATCAACTGTGTCACTCCTCGCGCGGTACGATTTGTACGGACGACACTCCGCGCATCATTCAGATCGAGGGGGCGATTGACTTTGCGGGGACAGAGGGCGCGAGTGATCGTGCCGGATGTCAGTACGGCAACACATGCAAGGCGCCATACAAAACAGAGGTTTTGACGCTTCTTGACGCGAACGACAAGCACTGCGACGGCCATCCCGTGCGGATGATCACTATCGACAACGCGGGCAACAATCCGTTGCCCGTAGGGTCAAACAAGACCGTCATTGGTGTTGGCGCGAACGCCACGCTAAAGGGCAAGGGGCTGCTATTGAATGGCGTTCACAACGTGGTGATTCGCAACCTAGCCATGACCGACATCAATCAAGGCATCATCTTTGCGGGCGATGCCCTGGCAATCGCCCAGGCTGACCATGTGTGGATTGATCACAACAGATTCCACAATATCGGACGGCAGATGATTGCCGCCGGGTTCGGGGCAACCACTAACATCACCATTTCCTGGAACGACTTCGACGGCAACAATGTTTACTCGCCCTATTGCAACGGTGAGCACTATTGGAACCTCCTGTTCGGTGGTAACCCGCAGACCATTACTATTTCGAACAACTACTTCCATGAAGTCTCGGGGCGCGCGCCGCACATTGACAGTCCCTCTGCCGTCGTTCACCTGCTGAACAACTACTTTCACAATGAGCATCTTCAGCAGAGTGGCGGCTTCTTTCATGCGCTCGATGCGGGTCCGCAAGTCAAGGTGCTGGTGGAAGGCAACTACTTCGACAACATCGAAACGCCCATCACCAAAACGGGTGGCGGAAGCATCTTCGGCGTTTTGGGGGAGGTCGGAGCGAATGCTCAAGCGCAATGCGTCAATGATCTTGGGCGCAAGTGCGCCGGAAATATGGCCACCCCTACGCCGGCGATTAACCGATTCGTACAGAATGAAAACGTCATCAAGTTGCTCGGTGCCGTTCCGAAGGGATCGGTCGCGAGGCCATTCCTCGCCGGCGATGTGCCTGCTGTGATCACGGCCAACGTCGGGCCGGGGCATCTTTAAGGGAGCCAGTGGTATTTGCTTCGCGGGTAACGCGGCATCCTCGACTGCGGCGCTAGTGGATTGACAGTCGGTCGAAGACGGGATTGGCCGACTGTCGACATCGCCGCACTCGTGGTGAACAAGTGTGCTTTCTCTTGTGTCAGTGAAGCGAGACTTGCGCTGCGAGCGTCGTGAGACTTCTGCTCATGTCGCGCGATTGCATGCGGATGGAAGCACGAAGGAACGCGCGTTGCAGCAGGTGGCCCCAAGTGACTTCACTACCACTCGCATGCGCTTCCATCCCTTCCTTCAAATCGACGTTTATCGCAGCAGGTGTCGACTCCGTATGACCATTTTTCGTCCGTTGTGTTGCACGCATGTTCGCCGATCGCTTGTGATTGCATTGGCGCTTTCCGGGGTTGCGACCGGCCCGGCCGTTTCCGCTGTCAACGATGTCGCTACGCCTGGGGGGTTAGCTCACGATGCATGCAGCAACGGATGTGCGCAATGACGTTCGGTGTGATGGTGAGCGCATCCATCACGCGCTCACGCGTAACAGTGGCGAGTATCGGCGGGATATGCCGATCGAGTAGGGCGGTTGGGATGGGCTGGCCAGCGTGGTCGAGGACGCGTCGACGGCTGGTGGGACGGCGGTGAGCAGCGCGTGGAGATTATCGGCGAGGATCTTTGCGGCGAAGTCATGCCGCAAGGCCGCGCCTCAGTTTGCGCGTGTACTCCCCGCGAAGCACGAATTGGTGCGCCCCTCCATCACGCGGTCCAGGATGGAATCGGCAATCGCGGGGGGCATCGGTTTAAACCGGCTGATGGTCATGATTAGCGGCGACCTTGCCAGCTCGATGATCATCAATGGCAAACAATGCTGTCTGCAGCGACCGGTTTCGGTCCGCTGATCACGGCGAATCGGTCCGGGTGACCAATGCCGTCGGTGCACGCACCCCTGTTTGGCGCAGCGTACGCGCCAAGGGATCTAAACGAAATTGACCAGCGACATACACTGAATTCCCCATAGGTGCATTCTACGATGCAGTGGTGGGGCGGCCAATCAAATGCCGCTGTGCGGAAGGTCGCTTGCGGCAGGAAATATGGATCGATCAGGCCCCTTCAATCGGCCTGGGTCGGGAGCTAAGCCCGCACCACCCGGAAGGCCATGGCTCCCAGCCACAGCGCAAATGCAGACAGATCTGTGGCGACTGTCGTTGCCACAGAAAACTCCTGGGGAACATCGCAGTCCCAGAAGTCCACGACAGACAAGCCCCCCCCCCGTTTCGGGGCGCGCGTCATAGAGCGTCGTGGCCTTCCAGTCGTAGATCTGGATGAGGTAATTCTGGGCATCCTGAAAGCAGTACGTTCCCGTGACCTTGCGATCGGCAGAGCCCGGATCAGGTCGGCCAAATCGCTCGACAAGCCGGCGGGGTGCGATCTGCAGAAAGCCTCGCAAGGAGAGGTGCGCCGCGGAGCGTGGTACGCGGACATAAGGGGCCGAGTCATCGTTCATCAATATCTCCGGCGAGCCAAAGTAAAGGCAAGGGCATCGCTATTTTAAGAAGCCGCCTAGCGGGAGGCCGTCAAGGCGGTGGTACTCGCGTGCCGCGCGTCATCCTCGGCATGAAGATAGAGGGAGGTGGTGGCGATCGAGCTATGCCGCAGGTTGCGCTGAATGTGATGCAGCGGCATGCCGTCATCGGCTTGATGTGACGCGGCGGTATGCCGAAGCCAATGGGTGGAGGCGCGACGTAGCTGGCCGGCTCTCTCGGGTTGCGTCGCTTCCCAGGTGGCCGCGATGCGCCCAAAGGCGTCTTTGACGACCAGGTACACCGCGGTCGACGTCAGCGGTTGCGCATGCCCTGCAATCCCGCAAATCAGTGGGCGATGGGGTGGGGCGCCCAGCGCAGCCGGCAGGCCGAGAAAGCTGCGGTACCGGGCATAGTCCTCCATCAGCGCATCGCTCAGTGGAATGTGCCCCTCGACGCCGCCTTTGCCCACGACGCGCAACCACCAGCGGCCCCGCACCTGGTGCAGATCGCCGTCATGCGCCCGGGCGGCCTCGGACACGCGCAAGGCGGTCGCGTAGAGCAGGCGCAACACCCAGCGGGCACGCTCGTAACGCTGTCGCTCGCGAGTCGTGCCCTGTGGCCAGCCCTCTACATCCGCCAGCACGTCCAGCCACAGCGGGCGATCCAGGAACCGCTCGATGCGTGGCGCGGCTTGTCCGCGGCGACGGCGACGGGGCTGCAGTGCAAAGGGGGAGCCGGCGAGATAGCCGCCGCGCACCAGGTACTGGAACAGGCCTGCCAGGATGCCCAACGCCTGGCGGCGACTGCGTTCGGACAGAGGGCCGGCCAGTAAGCGTCGATGGTCGCCACGTCGCCCCAGGGCTTCGTCGCACCAGCCGGGTGGTGGATTGGCTAAGAACGACTCGTAGGCCAGGACGTCTTCGCGCATCAGGCTGGACACTGCCTTGCCGCGCACCTGCGTGGTCCACATCACTAGGCGTTCCACCTCCTTGCGGTAACTGCGCAGGGTATGGGGTGAGTCGGTGTATTCGGCCAGCCACACGCCAATCGCCGCCAGGTCGTCGTTGGCCGCGATTTGTCGTGGCGTTTGCGCGGGCGCCCGATTGGCGCCGTTCACGCCCGACAGGGGGATGGGCAAGGCAAGGCGGGGCGACAGAATGGGCGTCAGAGCGGTCACGGGCTTTCCTATCTGCCAGGCAAGACGGCGTCCGATCGTACACCCCAAAGACTTTTGATTATGAGAGTTATCATAAATTTATGGCCGTAATCGTTATACATATAACGTAATACTGTGATATACGATGATTGCATGGGCTCCTTCTGAGCCGCTGGGCACGAGACACCACATGGCGCGCACGAGCGACACCCGCACCCTGACCCGCGAAGCGGCGGCGCAGCTGGTCGCCGACGGCCGGTTGCCACACACCCTGACGGTGGACCAGATCTACGCGGCCATCGGGCAGGGTAGTCGCACCACCATCAATGACGCCCTCAAGCGCTGGAAAGCCGAGCGCGCCCAGGCCGACGCCCTGGCCGACACGCTACCGCCGGCGATCGCAGATGCCATGCGGGGATTGTGGGCGGCGGCCGTCGAGCAGGGCAGAGCGCAATTCGCGACGGAGCGTACCGCCCTGATGGAAGCGCGGGAGGCGACCCTGGCCAACTGCCGAGAACAAAGTGATGTGGTTGCACGAGTGCAGGCGCAACGGGATGCCCTGGTCGAGAAGGTTGCGGCACTGACCGCCGCACTGGAGACGGCCCAGCGCGAGCGCACGGAGACCGATACCGCCCGCGCGGCGGCCGCCGCGGAAGCCGCGACCTTGCGGGAAACGTTCGACAAAGAGCGCCAGGACAGCGCCCGAGAACGGGCCGAAGCCAGGGCTGGCCTTGAAGCAGCACAGGCTGCCCACCAAGCGGCACTCGCCGAACAGGCACAAGCTTTCCGCCAGGAACTCGATCGGACCACAGAACGATTGCAGCACACGGAAGCACAGATGCTGAATCAGGTCGATGGCGCGCGAGTTAGTCAGCGTCGAGCCGAAACGCATCTAGCTAAGGTCCAAGAGCAGAACGCCAACCTGCGCGCCGAGCGGGCTGAGATGCGGCAGCGCTCCCACCGCGACCAGCAGGACCTGGCTGCTACCCGGCGCACGCTCGCCGCCGCGCAGAGCCAGCTTGCGGAAGCTGAGGCCTTGGCCGCCGACATGGAGCGCTCCTTGATCGCCCAGGCAGCGCAGGCGGAGGCTGCGCAGCGGGTGATCGTCACCCTGGAAGCGGCCCTGCAACGCCCCCGCCACGCCCGGTCGCGACCGACGGCGACATGACTCGCAGCGCTCGCACTACGAGACGCCACTTCGCCATACTTCCTTACCGCCGGCACGGGCAGCCGAGACGGCAGCGCATCACAGGAAGGGCGGATGGCCACCCCGGGAAATGCCAGCCACGTACGGACTAGCCCTGGTTGCTCAAGCTGCAGCCTGCGCGCAGCCATGACTCGCCAGCGCACCAGATTAAGGGGCCGCTGTGGTCGGCGCGACTTGAATGCCACACAATGTCCCAAAGGATGAGATCAGGGGGCGGTATGAAGGAGCTGTGGAAACAGAGGATGCGCCGACTGACGTCTTGGTTGTGCACGGCCGTGATGGCAGGGGCGTTGTGCTGCATTTTTAACCTGGCCTTTCAGGTCTACAGCTATGCATCGCCACGCATTCACGCTCAGCGCTCGTCGGCTGCCGCATCCAGCCGACACGCCGTGCCGGCTGGCTCAGCGTCCACATCAGCTCCTCCGCGTGTCGCCACAAGCGGCGATGCAGCCACTGATGACCACTGGGGCAATGGTGATGTTTTGTCGGCGCTTACTGGGTTCTATCAGACCATCATCGCGACACTGATTGCCCTGCTTGGTCTGGTGGGCGTGCTGTCGGTAATTACGCTTCGGTTCTTGTCCCATGCCACCGCAGAGGAGACGGCGCACAAGGCGGCACAGAGCGCGGTAGAGCACGCCATGGGCTCTAAGGACTTCTACGACAAGCTGGATGACGCTGTCGAGCAAAGCACCATCTCCGATCAGTTGGCGCGACTCGAGACCGACAAGGCCAAAATTCTCAAGCAACTGGACGAGCTTCAAAGGCGCATCGCAGCACTGGAAGCAGGGCAGGGAAGCCTGCCGGACGACGAACGCACGGGTGGGACCATCACCAACCCGGACGCATAAAAGGTGACGACGATGGCGGTAATTCGCAAACCCATATCCGCACAACCCACGCCCCATCGCGACGTGGTGACCGACCTGGACGCCCTGCGCCGCCGCCTAGCGACAGCCGGACTTTCAAACATTCCCATGAATATCAATGCAGTCGCTGAGTTTATGGGGCTCGAGGTAGTGGAGGAAATCATGGACGACGATCTATCCGGCTATCTGGAGTACCGTCAAGGCGCCTGGGTCGCGGGCGTCAATGCGCTGCATCATAAGAATCGGCGCCGCTTTACCATAGCCCATGAGATTGCCCATTACGTCCTGCATCGGGATCGAGCGGCCAGCTTCCATGACCGAACATTTGCACGGCGTGCCACTTCCACGGATGTCATGGAACGTGAGGCAGATCAGTTCGCCGCCAATCTCTTAATGCCAGAGGCTAGCGTTCGCCAAGCCATCAAGGCGGGGGCAACCTCTGTAGCTGCCCTGGCTGAGGCCTTTGGCGTGTCAGCGCTAGCCATGAAGTATCGCGTGCAATCACTGGGCTACCAGGTGGCCTGATCAATGACCGAGCCTCTCTATACTCCGATCATCCGTACGCGGCCCGCGGAATTGAAAGGTCTGCGCGAACTTGATGTGGCGGTACGCTCCCAATTGTTGCCCGTGATGGAATTGACACGTTCGCGGCGCACCACGAAAAATCCCGGGGGCAATGTCAGCAATAGCGTCGAGGCGACCCTGGAGATTCTCGGTGACCAACCATTTATCGTGGATCTGACATCCCTCCAGAGTCAACAGAATGGCGAATTTGAATCCTTGCTTGATGCCAGCAATGGCTTTGATGCATGGACACGTTTCGCTCACCACCACCTACCGAAGCAATGCATTCCGGTCGTGCATTTGCTTGAGCCCTTCGACGCAGATGAGTTTCGCCGACAGGTAGTGGTACTGCGAAGCAAATTCGACCGGGTGGCGCTTCGCGTACCCACTTCGTACCTAGAGCTTCCCGCCGTCCTCAATACATATACATCCGTCGCCAATGATTTGCGCACCGCGGCCATAGTATTGGATGCCGGCTATGTCACGAGCCCGACCGCGGCCGCGGCCGTGGCGCGATTAAGTGAGATGCTTCGTCAGTTGAATCGGCGCCCGACCTTCATGACGGCGAGCTGCAGCAGTTCCTTTCCGATAAGCGTTGTCAGTGCTGGCGGCGAAGACGCCTCGGACGAATTCCCGCTTCTCGAAACATGGGTCGACGCGCAACTACGTCAGACGTGGCCCGAGCTTACCTATGGCGATTACGCAGCGATCCATCCGATCGACTTTGTCGGCACAGTTACCAACTGGGTGCCTCGCGTGGACGTCATGCTGGCCACCAAGTTCTATTACTACCGTTATCGTCGATCCGATGGCGGCTATGTGCGCGCAGCGGCGGATGCTCTTGCCGACTCAAATTACGCCCCCCTGAACTGCTGGGGGGATACAAATATCCGCAATGCTGCTGCCGGCTCACCACTAGGACGCAGCCCGTCCCACTGGATTGCCAGTCGCGTGAATTTCCACATCTCGCGACAGATCAGTCGCTTGACGACGTGATTCGATCACCCAGAGTCAGCACGCGCACATCGTCGAGTGTGACTGTACGCCCGAGCTCTCGCACGAAGGCGTTATACCGCTCACCAAGTCGCATGGCGACGGAATGAAGCGCAAATTCCGACAGTATTTCCGTCGACAAGGAGCCGCGCGCACGCTCCGCAAGATCTTCATAGACACCATTGCTTGGTAGTGCGTGCTGGCTCAGTAGATTCCGCAAATCAGCGGTTCGTAGCCATTGGAGTGCGGCCTCCTTGGGTAGGCGGCGTTTTGTTGTAGGGCGACGCACCCAATCCGAGCGATCGGGCGACACAATCATGATGCCAGTTTCACGCGGAAGTAGGCCGCGAACCGCTCCTACAAAATCCGGCGCGATGGCGACGGTAAAGTCTAGAAACATGGTGCGGTACCCGATCGCCTGTTCTGCGAGGCGATCGAGATTGTCTCGGGGCCCTTTAACTTCGATGGCACTGAGCCGTCGCGTGGAGGCGACCACCAGATCCGCGCGAAACCGCCCATCACCAAAGCGCACCTCAGCACCCAGGACCTCGTCCATGCCAAGCGAAGGAAGCAGCGAGGTGATAATTCGGGCTTTCAGGTCGTCCGCGTAGGTCATAGAGGGCGGCAGATACGGATTAGAACAAGTCAATGACAAGGAGGCGGATGTGCCAAGTATCTTTAGCGAACGAACGGCAGAGTATGCCATTGTTCCAACACTTCAGCGTCAACTACTCTCTTATTACGCTTGGGCTATTCCCTTCTATGTCTGGGCCAGCCGAGAGGGAAGTGCCGCCGCCAAGGAGGCTAATGGCGAGCTCTACGGCCGCGTTCTCGCGGTGTTTGCTCGGCGCGTCAAGACCACCAGCAAGCCTCATGTCATGGAAGGCAAGATCAATGTGGAATTGATCGAGTATCACTACTTGGCGCGCCAGATCGGCATTCACAGCATTGCGGCTTACGCTGCCGTTCGCTCACTGCATCATCTGCATCAAGAGCCCGCCATGCTATGGCTGTCACTCACGCAGCCGACGGGCGCCGCTGTGCTTGAAGATGTTCGCTTTCGTGCTGAACCCGTGCCCCCGGAAGGTGAGGTGAGCCTTCAAAGCACATCACCAATCGACATCCTGCACATCTCGGACATCGTTCGCGGTATTGAACAGCATGGCCGGCTTTTTTCTTACGTGGCCGCCATGGAGGCCATTGCCGAAATACGCGCATCGCAGCAAAGCAGGCGGACGCATTTTTTAGATTTCCTCGGCGGCTACAAGCCTGTGTATTTCTTTCTGCCGCCCATAACTATGTTCGCCGACTAGCACTACTCGCTAATGGCTTGTTTGCCCTCCCCTTTGCGGTTCGAACGAGATAGGTAAGGCGGATCCCGCCGTTCACCTCGACTGGAGGGCTTGGGCCATAGACCTACCGTACAAGGGCAGGGGCGTGGCGAGAGAGCCACCATCGGCTGCTGAGATCGCCATCGGTCGATACGGAGAGAGGGACTCCGGCCTCGCCCCCCTCTGAAAAGAACTCTCCGCCCGATTGCATTTCGCCCCTCGCCTCGATTAATGCGGCAGCAATGCGCATTAACCTCTTGCGATGTGCCTGTCGCCCCCGTCGCGACAACAGTGGCGCGCGCCGCCCCGCGGGGATGGCTCCGACCGGGGCGTGCTGGCCACTAACCATGCCCGCCAGCAGAAGGATAGCGTTGAGACTTCCGACACAGTTAAGATGAAGAAATGGGGGCTAGGAACTTAAATGGCAGCGGATCGCATTCATTCAAAGCGGGCGGGTAGAGTTGCAATCACCGCCCAGATTAGAGGCGTCATCGGGCGTGCTCGGTCATCGCAGTACGGCATATCAGATCAAGAGCGCGCCTCGGACTTCCGCGCTGGTTTGCAGTACGCCATTCTGCGGTCGCGCACGGACCATATCGCAGAATCACCCGTCGAGTTTTTCACGCATCTTCATCAAGCAACAGCTCTAGAGCGCACTCGCTTCGACCGGTTTGCTATTGGCGACGACTATCTGCGCGCAATGACGGAGCCTAATGCTGTTGCCTTTAGCCGAGAGTTGTACTGGCTTTCGGTTCGCCTCTCTTACGACGCCTCGCTACTGACCGGCCACATTGTTCGGCGACGTGAGCTTGATGAAAGCATCGAGGCGCTGGACTGGAACAGAGCCCTCGATCTCGTTGACTCCCACGACGATGAGTACGGTCGCTCCTTATGGTCCGTCGGCCTTCGGCTTCCCATCGTCCAGGCGCGCGATGGAAAGGACGAACAGAAGCGTATTGCCAAGGCACTGCGAGGGATTGCCCCCAAGTCGGTGCTGGCGTTCTATGCGTTCTATGTGAGTCAACGCGCCGAGTCGACAACCTCCATCGGCTGGTTCATCGACGATATGTCCAGACGCCTGAATCGACTTCCTCTGGGGGGCATCCGTACTTACCTAAAATATAAGCTTCTTGACGAATTTCCGGAGGATCGAAAGGATGTCGCCGCGATTCTTCGCATCGAGCAAAACCATAACCCAGTTGATCAATACGAAACGCTTACTCGCGTGATGCAGCAGGTCGCCGTGCGACCGGTTGACACGGCAGAGCATGCGGTCCTCATTAAGTGTTTAGACGCATTGAGCGCCGTGCAAGATCAACGACTTCGGAAGTTACGAGATTGGATCCAGCCGCGCCGACAAGTTTCCAGTCTTCGCCCGCCAATTGACTTGGGGAAATTTGATTGCGTCATAAGTGGTACCAAGCTAACTGTCGTCGATGTAATTGGGCAACAAAACTTCCAAGATCTCTTTGCGGTCGGCGGACTTTATGCGGCGCGCTCGAATCGGCATACACGCGCGGTTCGGCCAACGACCTCGCGGCGTCACCGATACAACCTGATGCGAGCGGTCGCACATGGAATTCTGCGCGAGAGTTACAGCTCTACGTCTGACAGCACTTCAGTGGTCGACTACGCACGAAAGCACGGCAACGTATTTGCTGGCACGGATACTGGTGAAGCGCTTCGTCACATGCTGTCCGGGCTGTATCACCACTCGCCTATTGATACCAAGCGCCAACTTGGCCTGGCAGCACTGACCGTCCTGCCCTACGGTGTCATCGATGCGATAGCTGCTCCGACTGCCGAAGCTTATGAGTCGTTCCGAGTCGATATGAGGCTGGGATCCACACTTAGGTTTGTCGATCGCCTCCGCGGCTTGGATACGGAAGCGCATCAAATTGGAGAGGACACTCTTTGGTATGCCGATATCGCGCATGCCGCAGCGACAGGTCGGACCGATGTGGCACAAAAGCTTTGGGAGGCCGGGCAGGGCGGCCACGCTGACTGGGCTCGCAATCAAGCGGCATTTTTGGTCCTCACGTTACTAGCGGGAGAAGGCGAGGTGACTGCCGCGGCCAGGCTCCTCGCGGCTCAAGTCATCGACCACCATGTGGAGTCAGCCGCACTTCCAGTGCAGCAAGTCTTCGAAGGCGTGGTGTGGCGAGACCTGAAAGATGCGGCGAGCACGGTCGAACTGTCGAACGCAATGTCGCTCATTTCCACCAAGTTCGCTGATGATCGGATTAGAACCTATCGTCGATTTGCGCTGGAAACTTTTCTGCACACCAATGGGATGAGCCTGCCATCGCAATTGGATGGATCTTCTATCGATATCGCAGGTACGCAACTTCGCTACTTCTTAGGGAGGGTGTGCACGCCTCCCATGCTAGACATGTTGCCTGAGCTAGAGCGGACGGTTGACGTGCTGCAAGAACGGCGAGAAATCTGTGGCGCCCTGGTCGCAATCGATCCGGACAATAGCATCACGTGGGAAGCGGAGGTTCTGGCAATCTCTCGTGAACTTACAATTCAAGAGGGTCTACAAACATTCGACGGAAGTCGCGTTCATGTCGACATGGATGCACTATTCCATGTTGTCAAGAAGGAGATTGCGGAAAGCTACCAGCGCTACGAATCTCTAGATAAAGATGATGACCGATCATCTGAGCAGTTTGAGCTTGCCATCAAGGAGATTGTCAGGCGCGAATCGCAGGCAAAGAATATGTTGAACCTTGCCGTGCGTGAGTCGGATGAGCTGATGATCTCGATGGCGTATCGTTCGCTTCAGCAATTCCTTTTCAATGTTCCGCATGGCCTTGATAGCTATCTAAGCAAGCGAGTTCGGCACGGCTCTATCGTTGGTTTCATTCGCTCGCCTGCGGAGCGTGATGGGCTCATTGCCCAGCGCATGGAGGATGGAAATTACCTTCGGCAGGAGACTTGGGCAGACAACGTGCCTGATCTGGCGCAGCGTTCTGCACTGATTGATGCCATCATTTCGTTTAGTCGGGCCGTTGACGAGTACCTCATTCGTCTTCGCGACGTGCTCTTGCACGTGCGTAGCGAAGAAAAACCTTCCGGGATGATTGACGTCAAGCTGACTGGCAAGGAATACGCACTGATCGCGCCCCTGGCTGAGATGGGGCTTCCTTTAGATATCTTTACTCGATTCCTATTGGCGTTTCACCGACGGCAATTGCGCCCTTCTTTGATCGCTGTTGGTCAGATGATCGGCACTGACTTAGTTCAGTTTGTGTCCGAGCAATTCGAAATGCTCCGAACGCGTGCGCGCTCCATTCTAACTAGTAGCGATGAGCGCGCCGCGTTCGATTCATCCGCCATCGATGCCTCTGTGGCTATGCAGGCCGCCGTCAGTGCGGCGTCACTTTGGTTTGATCCTGCGGACCTGGCGCCGCGTATCTACACGCTCGCAGAGGTCGTTACTATCGCCGACGCTTCCGTGCGAGCGGTTACCCGGAACTTCGATCCAGAATTGCAAATGAGCGGAGACTTGCAGGCGACGGTCACCGAGCAAACGTTTGCGTACTTGATTGACGTACTCTACGTAGCTTTCGGGAATGTGGCCGAGCATTCGGGCATGGGGCGACGCCCCAATGTTACGGTGGAGACGGGGATAGACCCGATCACAGGGTGTGTAGCCATTCGAGTGAAAAACGGTTTCATGCCGAAGACGAGCCTTGCTGAAGTCAAGGAAAAACTCAATCAGCTTCGTAGCGAGATTGCAGATGATCAACGGCTAAGGGCACGTCAGGACAAGGGGTCCGGCTTGCACAAGATCGCAAGCATCGTGACGATGGACGCACAGGGTCAACTGGATTTCGATGCTACGGGAGATACGTTCGAAGTATTCGCGAAGGTTCCCGTTCTTGCTTACCGAGAGCTGGAGGAGGGAGCGTGAACCTACTCATTGCCGATGACGAAAGCCCCAAGCTGGAGAGCATCGCGGAGTTTCTTGCCTCGAACTTTCCGGAGGCTTCGTTGGAAAAAACAAAGTCAGTGCGTTCTACCATCACTCGAATGCGGAGCGGGGGGATTTCGACGCTTATCCTTGACATGTCGCTCCCGACGTTCGACGTCGGACCTGGTGAAAAGGGTGGTCGAGCACAGAACCTTGGTGGTGAAGAGGTTCTGCGATACATGGAATTTTACGAAATCACCTGTCCCGTGGTCATCGTCACTCAGTATGGCTATTTCTCTGAAGGCGGAAAGCATGTTGCCGTAAGTAAGGTCGAGGCCCGATTGCAGCTTGAGCATCCGGCCAATTTTCGGACAATGATTCACTACAGCGGGTCAACAAGTCCGGCATGGCGTGTAGCTCTTAAGGAATCAATCGAAGGGATTCACGGTGAAGCTACTCATTGTCGATGACAACGACGCGCGTCTTGCCCGTATCATTGGGCATCTTCTGCAGTACTCGACCATCAAACGCGATGACATCCACACAGCCACATCGGGGCTTGACGCTAGGCAAAGTCTAAGGGGCCATCGTTATGACCTCCTGATTATTGACCTGGTGCTTCGTCGGCGGCCTGAGTCGGTTCCGGACGCACAGACGTCACAGGACCTACTAGTTGAGCTTACCGAGACGGTGACACTGCATCGTCCGAGCCAAATCATTGGCATTACGGCGTACGAGGAGGTTCAACAAACTGCGGTCAGCGCATTTGAGCGCTACTCATGGCGCGTCCTTCGTGCGGATGAGGTCAATGACAATTATCTTCATGTGTTGGCTTCCTCCGTGCGCTATCTCATTGGGCGCGCGGAAGACACGATCTTGGCCCCGCTTCCTGTGGACTTGCTTGTGGTGTCGGCATTAGAAACAGAAATGACTGCCTTTCAGCGGGGATGGGAGTGGAGTCCAGACGAACCTTTCGACGAAAGCACTTACCACTCGCGCGGCAGGTTTGAGAGCAAGGGGCGAGTTTTTACAGTGGCCGCAGCAACTGCCCCTAGGATGGGCATGGTGTCCGCAGCAGCTCTAACTGCCAAGTTAGCGCAGGTCTTGCGTCCAAAAGTAATTCTGATGCCTGGTATTTGCGCGGGTGTGGCGGGAAAGACGCAGCTGGGAGACGTCATCTTCGCTGAAGCATGCTGGGACTACCAAAGCGGAAAACATAGCCGAGATAGTGACAATTCATCAGATTTTGCCATCGATCCTCATTTTTTGAGCGCAGACGGTGCGCTGGTTTCACGCTGGGATCAACTGTCACGAGACGTTGGAAAGATTCAGGAATTGACGGCAACTTGGCAAGCGGAGCGGCGATCGCCTCCTGCACTAAGGCGCGGCCCGATCGGCAGCGGCTCGGCAGTGTTAGCTGACGAAGCTATCGTCAAGGACGTTCTGAGGCAGCAGCGCAAAACGCTGGCCATTGAGATGGAGTTGTATGGTGTTTTCTGCGCCGCTTCATCTGCCTCGTGGCCGCGACCTCTCGTATGCGGAATCAAAGCTGTTTGTGATTTCGCGGACGCTCAGAAAAACGACAACGTGCAACCATTTGCTGCTCACATGAGTGGCGCGGTGAGTCGGCACTTCATGGAGCGATACCTGGCCGATCTTTGCCCCGTGGCTTCTTAAGGAGGCGCCGGCTTCACTCACCACGCGTCGCGTGGAACGCCATTTTCAGCTCTTCGCGCTAGCCAGCTGTACGCCTCTCACTCGGCCGTTGAAGTGGAAGGGATGCGTTACGCCTTCCAGCAAATTGCCATGCGCGGCCGCGCGGAGGCTGTACGGAACTACCTGAGGTACTTGGCGACGAGCTGGGCACCAAGTCAGCGCAATGGATGGCGAACCGCCACCTACGAAGCATTGGCAGCCTCGGACTGGTTCTGCGCCTCCTTTGCAGGCTGGGTGACGGACGCCATGTTGACCGAAGTGATGGCCGGCACGCAGCAAGAGGCTATTCCATAGATGGCTTGGCTTTCGTGCGCAGGCTTGCCATAGCGTTGGCACCCGCCTGGGAGCGCCGGGTGTAGTACGTCACCATGCGATCGGTCTTCCACCCACCGGCCTGCTGAATCTGCGTCCCGGTCGCGCCGTGCTCGGCTAGGTCATTGGCTGAGCCAATCCGCGTCGAATGCCCGCTGATGCTCCAGGCGTGCTCCAACCCCGCGGCCTTGGCCCGCCGCCGAAAGATCCGCGCCACCTCTTGCGGCAACAGCGCTTCGCTCGATCCGCCGTCAGTCTTTGGCCGACCACCGGTCGGGCGGAAGAGGGGGCCCTCGACGATGCCGGCGGCCGCCTGCCAGGCGCGCACCCGCGCGATGGCTTCCAGGCTGACGAAGCGATAGTCCGGCGTCCCGCCATCCTGATTGGTCTTGGAGAAGGGCACGTGCAGCGACCAACTGTTGCGCCGGCGATTGTGATGCAGGTGCTCGACCCGAATGGCCACCAGCTCGGATTCCCGGCATAGCGTATCCGAGGCGATCGACAGCAGCGCCGCATCGCGCAGATCCCGCGGCGTGCCGCCGAGGGTCGCCAGGATCGCCTCGATGCCAGCCATGTCCAGCTCGCCGGCCTGCTTGCGCCCATGCCCGCCGCTGCTCTTCAGGCGACGGATCAGCTTCTTCCATTTCACCGGCCAGTCCGGATCTTTCGCGGGGCTCGGCAGGCCGGCCGCCACATGCACCAGGCCGACCGTATACAGGTAGCGATCCACTGTCGCGCGCTTGCGCCCTTTGTCGATCGCCGCCGACAAAAACGTCTCGAGCTGCTCGACGGGGGCGGGCAGGGGTGTCGTACCGGTGGCTTCGCACCAGGCCAGGTACTGCGTCCAGTCCGAGCGCACCGCTTTCACTGTCGCCGGCGCACTGCCTTCCGCGAAATCCGCCGACCAGCCAGCGAGCCGCTCGAGCACCGCCTCGACGGACGCGGCCATCGCAGGGCGTGGCGCGTGGATGTCCGGCGCGATTGCCGGCACGGCGGTCAGTTCCTGCAGGGCATCAACGACACGCAGGGGGAGGGAGATCGACTCAGGCATGACGGCGGATCCAAGGCGTCCGAAACGGCGCCAATACCCCATGATAGCGAATAAGTGCCATTATTCGCTATCTGTATGGAAGAGATAAAAAGATATTTTTCAGCTAGTTGTGGCACAAACCTGGGAACATGGATCAGCGATCAAATCGTCCAACAGGCCGTTGGACAATTGGTCAGCAGGCCGTTGACCAATTAGGCAGCAGCTTGCTGCCCATTTGTGCAGCAGGCTGTTGCACAAATGGCCAAACCCGACCTTTGACAGCGCGGTCTCTGCGCATGAGACCGGAGCGTCATTAGGATGGCCGCAACGCCGCCGTAGGCGGCATACCCGAGGGTGACGCTCATGAGCAAAAAGCTACCCCGCGGCCTCGACGACCGCACCCGCGACCAGAATCCGCCCAAAGCTGGCGAGATCCGTCAGAAACGAGGCGACACCCTCGTCAGTACGCTACGCGAGGAATATGGCTCCAGCTTTGCCAAGGGGGTTCGCTCGGATGCAACCTTAGAGACGGTGCGCGAGCGCACCGGCAAAAGCCTTCACGAGCTAGTCCACGACATGCATCAAGGCAAGAAGTGACTGCGGTGGCGCCTTCGCCTAGTTATTGCCCACTGAATTATGCAGCAGCTCGCTGCACAATTCGGCAGAAAGCCAAGCTGGGTCCCGCTTATCTGGCGCAGGCTTGTTGGCAGATCGTCGGCGCCGGCATAAGTTTGTTGGCACAACGGACAAATGGCGCAGGTTTGTTGGAAGCAATGGTCCAAGTTGTCGGTTGATGCGGTCCAAGTTTTTTGGTCGCAGGCAGCGCCGGCACATCGACTTCCTGTTCTCGGAAACGGCACGACGCAAGGGGTTGCAGGTGCTGTTGATCGAGCACGCGTTCTTCGCGGACGACAACAGGTACCGGGCCGCAACCCGCGAGCGCTGGACCAGGGCGCCTGGTCGCGCACTGATCCCTCTAAATTGGCCCACGCGGAAAGACAGTTAGCGACCCACGGCCGTTCCGCAAACCGACAGTTAATGGCTTGGCGTCTCTGACGGTGCCCTGGACTCTAGCTTTGAAGACAGCCGAGGGCTGCGTCCGCACGGAGCATGCCGGCCGCACGCCGCAGTCTATGCAATTGCGCATAATGTATATTATGTCAAATTGCGCAAAGGCCTGGTTCGCATCGGCACGTGGCTTGCTTCGCTCGGTATCCGTTTGATTCGCATGGATGCCGCACATGCCCTTTCGTTGGCAATTTGATCCGGTTCGCCAAACACTTCGAGCACCGTCGGGGCTCACGATCACCGTCCGCGAGATAGCCCAGCTGCTCGCGGATCAGCGTGACTGCCAGTATGACTTTCATGGCGAATGGTCTGGCTGGAAAATGCGCAGGCAATTCCTGATCCCACCGCACACCGGCCGCCATGGCCCAAAAATCACGCCATCAAACGCCAAACTTCTCGCGCAATGGGTCAACGAACCGGCGCGAGAACTCGGCCTGCCACTAAGTGGATCAAAGCTGCGGCTGGTCTACAGCCGCTAACGCATCGGGCACATAACCGGGCGAGCACCGTCCGAAATCTGCGTGTAGGTCGGCACGCCGTTCACTGTGTCCACACGAACAATCGAGCCACCAATGCAACGCTCATTCGGTGCCAAAATTCGGCCCTGTTCCGCAGCAACCATGTGCTTAGCCTGCGCAGTAAGCTGTTCAGACTGCCGCCGCGCCGTCGCCTGCTGCTTTTCACCAAACTCCGTCACTGTGTGCTGAATCGTGTCCTGTGCGTAGTGCACCATGACCAGGCGAAAACCGAGCCCAGCAAGCACAAGCACAACCGCATAAATCGCACCCTGAATAACCTTCGGCATCTGCTGCCCCCTGTGTCCATTCCCCGCCGAGAGCGTAAAGCACTGCCCTCGCCCTCACAAACCTCCGGTTTGCTCCGTCAAGTGCAGGTAGGTCACAGGCGCCAACCCTACGGGATTGGCTGTCGAGCACGAGAGCTGCAGCTCTCTAACTACACGTGTAGTTTCTACTCGAGCAAGAATCAAAAAGCGGGGTTGGCAGGTGGCCATCGGACTTGCTGAGATCTCAGATCTACCAGGGCCGCCGGCATTGCACCTTCGGTCACGTCGGGATCAAGGGCGTATCCGTAGGGGCTTTGCCCCTACACCCCGGTCACTTCTTCGAACTACCGCCAAACGGATCAGGATTCCAGGCTCCGTAGGTCGGAGGTTTATAGGCGGTCGCTGTAGCCCGTCCGCGCGCGCCGCCTGCGGGCATCGCCCCCGCCGTCCAGCCCGGCTCGGGCGCCTGCGGCGTCCTCCCGGCCTGGCTCGCCGTCGGGGGCTCTCTGCGCCGGTCATCTTGCTCTGGCGCCTGAAACGGGTTGTAGAGGCCGTCAGCAACGATCTGGCGGCACATCTCCACCTTCATGGCGTAACGCGTGCCCTGCTCGGTGTGGCACGTACAGCGGCCATCATCCATCGCCATGCAGAACAACTTCGGAACCGCGGCCACCGGAAGCGCATCGAACATCGGCGCGGTCCACGGCACGCCGTCAACACGCGGCCGCTGCCACTTCGCGAAATCCTCGCGGCGCATGGTGTCATTCACCGATGCCGGCGACTGCTGAGAAGGTGCATGAACGTCGCCCGTCGACGCCCCGGTCGTCTGCGCGGCGACGGCTTTATCCTTCATATGGAAGACCATGTAAAACGCGGCGGGCACACCTACGGCGGCCACCACCACGAAGAAAAGGAACATCCAAAACTTGCGCGGAAGCTTGCGCTTCATGTTGTGCAGTTGGGCAGACTTATAGTCATCGAACACTTCCTTCGGAAGCGTTCCAAGCTCACGCTGGCCAACTTTCTGCTGACCAGGTTTCTCCGGCGCATCCATACAGCGCTGCCAGGTAACGCGGTCCACTACTTGCGTGTTGAACTTGCGCTCCATGTGTACGTGCTTGTCGACCAGGCGGCGCACGTAAGCGCTCATCAACGTCGGATGCTGCGTGGTCAAGAGAAAGTCCACACCGTGGTGCCGCACCTTGGAAATCGCCTTCACCCAATCCGCCGGCAAGCCCTTGTCGAGCGGAAAAAGGTGCGGCTCTTGGCACTCGTCAAGACAAATGATTGCACCCGGCGGTAGCTCGGTGTCCCACTTGCGCAACTGCTCCATCGTAAGCGTGTTAGCCAACCCTTCGCGCAAGCCATTAATGCCCATCTGGAAGATAGGGCGATCCGGTTCATCCTTGCGAAGGCGGTGTATCTCCGCAACCAGGCGCGCGGTTTTGCCGGACCCAGGCAGACCGGTAAAGAGAGTCACAGGCATGTCGTCATTTCCCCGCGCGCTTGGCGACCAAGAACGCATGCGCACTATCGGTAATCGCCCGACCTGCCCATGCGCTGCACACAATAGTCACAGCCACATCAATGCCGAACCATCCCACGTAATCCACAATCGGGCCGGCATTACCCAGCGCCGCCTTGATCTGCGAAGCACCAGGCAACACCGCCGCGCCCACCTTCTGAGTGGCAAAACCAATGCCCACGCTCACTAGCGCGCTAATCACCATCTGCCCCACTACGCTGAGCAGCATTTCGCCTATCCACGCAACGAAAACCGGCATGTCAGCCCACTCCCTTCATCGAAGCGCCGCGCGTAATGCAGAACGCCGCGTACAGCGCCATGGCAATAATGAGCCCGCGCACCCAATCACCCACCAGACACAAATCAGCGAGCTTCACCACGAACGTGCCCGCGCGCCCGGCATTCACCGTGAGATCTTTAAGCGGGCATTGCCGCGAGTAGCCAAAACCGCTCTGATCGTAGTTGCCTTGATTCGCGGCATCGCCCACGCCGCCATCACCTTGGCCAGGTGTATCGGTCCACACGTCACCCTGCCCGTACTTCGTCTTGAGCGAATCAAAATCCTGCGGAGGGCCGTCACCGGTCAAATCCTTATGCGCCTGATCGGCGCTCTGCTTGGCGCTGCATCGATTGCGCCAAGTCTCGCGCGCAACACCACACATCACGGCATCTCCGGTGCAAACAGGCGGTTGCGTGCAATCGCCACCATCCGAGTAACCGCTACTCGGCTTCGCCGAGCTACTGCTCGCAGGCGCTGGACCCATGTCGCCCGTCTTCTGCCCGCTCGTAGCCACCTGCCCCGGCGGTCCATAAACAATCGTCGTCTGGTTGAACGTGGCACCGGTCGACGGGTCAACGAACGTTCGCTGATCGATACCCTTCGTCCACGTTGGTGGGTCAGGCACTTTGGCGGCGTTCGGCTTAGGCGGAGGATTGCCATTGCACAACGTGCCATCACCCATCGTCGCGCAATCACCACCGTTCTGAGCTGGGCTAGGCGGCCCTTGAACACAGGCCTGAACGCCATTCACCAGACCACACGCTGTACCCGTCTTCGGGTCATAGCAACTCACACCACCACACACCTGCGGCGGGTCCTTGGGCGTCACACCCGAACCATCCGCGGGAAAATCAGAAGGCACACCCGGCGCAGGATTCCCCGCACCATCAGTCACTTCACCTGTAGGGATTGGTGAAGCATCAGGGGCGCCCGCATCATCGGGGCCGACACCAATGTAAGTATAAAAATCACCATCCGTGCCAAGCATGGGCGGTGTAAGCGGATTCAAATGCATACGGCACGGCACCGTCACACCCGTGCTCGGATCAGTAATCGTGATCGTTGCTTGATAACCCTCAAGAATCTTTCCAGGGCGCCACTGAGAAGCGTGCGGTGCACTCTTGCAAGGCGTAGAAGGAGGCGCGCCATCATTAGGATTCTCGCCAGCAGGACAACCGAACGTCGGAGTCTGCTGACCCGGGCTACCTGGCGCGGTGTTGCCGTAGTGGTACTTGAATGTCGCCACCCAAGTGCTACCACCATCGCCGGAAAACGTGCAGGAATCCTGCACTGCATAAGGCCAGCCGTCCTTCAAATTCTGAAGCGCTCGGGCACACGTCTGTTGGCCAGTGGCGTAACAGGACGCATCATTGGCATAGGCCACACGGCCGCAGAGAACGAACACGCACAAAAACAGCGCAGCGGTCAGTCGTTTCGCGATGGCGAAAAGAGAATCCATCCGGCCCCCAACAGCGCAAGCAATACGAACCAGCCTTCGTACACGGCACACCTCCCACAAGAAGGGCCCGGGGTTGCCCCCGGGCCGATGTTGCTCAGTTCGGGCGCAGCCAGACGTACGCCTTCTTGCCGTAGTAAATCGCCGTCACGGCCAGGCCCACGACACCGACGGCAGCCAACACGTCGGCGGTGACCGTGATGATGCCAGTGGTGTCGACGGCGGCGTTGGCAGCGCCGGCCACGGAGCCCAAACCCACCAGGGCGGCAACGGCGAGGGTCTTGATGTTGCTGTTGGTCTTCATATCAGTCATCTCCCGACGGTCTGAGGGAGCGGTATGCAAAGGCAAGAGCCCAGACCGTCAAGATGGCCATGCCAATGGTGACGCCGTCAGCGGCGTCGAGCTCCGGAAAGAAGCTCTGCTGTTGCACCCACACCGGATGCGCGCACTGCCCTGTCGTGGTGTCGACGTCAGCGGAGTCGCATGCAAGAACGAGCGGAGTAGCCACAGCACAGTCCCCTTCAAGAGCCCTCCCCTCTGAGCGAATCGGGGAGGTAGATCAACGGCACTCGCCCTTGTTGTCAGAGCAAAGAGGGCGAGTCACAGAGCAGAACGAAGGGGGAATAACGATTCCCCCTTCACCCCCCGAATCAGGCCGCCTTGGTGGCGGCTTTCACCGGCACCAGCTCGAACGGCAGATAGGGCTTGCCGTCCTGCGTCAGCTTCAACTGCCCCGGCACCACGTCGTAATCACCCGCCGGCATCGGCGATTCACGGTCGAGGTTGAGGAACTGCTCGAACTCCTGAACGCGCCCCTCGCCCTTGACGAGGCCGCGCGTTTGCTTGGCGTACCGCGCATTCGGGTCCTTGCGGCCCTTGATGGATTCCACTTCCGCGTACACACGAACGAGGCCGAACTGACTCATGATGACTTCTCCTATTTAGCCGTCTATATGGCTATCAATCGTTTGATGTCTGGCTGCAACACTGGCGCCAGAATGGCTGCTCCCAGGGGATGAGACTCCACACAGGTCGGGAGCTGCTGACCCATAAGGAGCGCGCCGACTGCCGCAGCAAAATCGGCCACTTCGGGGAAGGCTTCACGCAGGCCGAACAACCAGCGGCCTGACTGCCGCCTTGCGTGCTTGAAGCCTGAAACCATGTTCGCCGCCAGCTTCGCGGTCGCCGTCTGCATGCGCGTCGTCAGCTCGCTGATCCAGCTGAGCGACGGGTAATGGCCCGTGATGTACTCCCACGGGCGTTCCAAGATGTCGTAGGGGATATCGCGGTACTTCGCACCGAAGCGCGCCTCAAAGCGCACCCACGGGCTATCAGGGTCGCCCAGCTGCTTGCCCTTCTCGTACACACACAACTGCTGATTGCCCTTGTTCTTGCCGACGTAGATCGTCTGGCCACTGCCGTCGGCGTAGCCCCCGTAGCCAATGGCCGGCGGCCGGCCGCGCGAGGTGAACGCGCCTTCGTCATACCAGCGCTGCACATCCGCCAGGGTGTACCGCCCTTCCCTGTCATCGTGCGCGCAGTCCACGCGGGTCAGCCTGGCGCCCCACCCTTCCAACACCATGCTGGTCTGTGCCCACGCCCCAACGTGGGCACAGCCCTCTCCCTTCAACTCCAAGCAGAACGTTCCGCGTTGCCGCTCGCCGCCCATCATGAAGAAGCCAGCCACCTTGCCCGCCGAGTTACGCAACACGACGTGGTGCTCATAGAAGTTGAGAAAGCCACGCACGTTGGCGTCGACACTGAGGCTTTCCGCGGAAATGGCACGGAGCACGTAGCGGCACAGCAACTCAATGGAGGTGGCACAACCTTCCGCCGCGGCCGCACGAACCCGGGCGCCAAAGTCACCCATATCGCCCATCAGGACCGCCAGCGAGGCGGTAAAGGTCAGATAGTCAACAATCGCAAGGGCAGCTTCGTTATGCGTGCCGGTTGCTTGGTCGTCTGAGGACTTTAGTCCCCTGTTAGAGGAGGGGACTTCCCTCTGCGCAAGCCTCGCGCGATGGAAAGCCGAGGCGCGCTCCGCGCCCTCGCGCACCAATTCGGCATCGAGTGCGCGAGCCTCAGGCGTGAGCATCGGCCAGCCCCTTCTTCACCGGAGGAAACGCCGCGTTGAGCGCACGCTCTTGCTCGCACCACGTGCGAACGGCCTCAGTCACAGCGCGGACGCGGCGCGCGCCGTATTCGCTCAGGCCCGGGAACACGCTGTTCGGGTCGATGAGCTGGTGTTGCGCGAAGCCGGGCGGGATGAGGTGGCTCACTGCCGCACACCCTGCTTGCCGCATTGTTGCTTCACAACCAGAGCCGCCGAACACTGTGCGCAGAACTCCGGGTCATGCCCGCGATGCGCGCGCTCCCAAAGCAACTGCAATACCGCAAGCGCTTGCTCGCGCGTCAGCGTCAAGATCACGTCGGCTTGCAGGATGCGGTTCATGCCTGCGGCCCTCGGCGGTCGCGGCGCATCCACCGGATGCCAAGCGGCACGATGGCCACAAGCGCAACAGCCCACGCGAAGCCGGATAGAAGCTGGAGCCAGAACTCGGTAGTGGTCATGCGTCCACCCCTTCCAGGGTGACCCGCTGCCGGGCGGTTAGATCGCGGAGGGTCCAGGCGGCGGCCACCAGCCAGATGGCCGGGCACAGCACGCAGAGAGCGGCTAAAGCAAACATCCATTGTCCCCTGTAAACTCAACCAGCGTTGAGCTAGGGCGGATGTATAGTCTCAACTAGCGTTGAGGTCAACTGGAGTTGAGCATGTCTACCGCAAAAATTTTGCTTGACAAATGGATGAATACTCGCTCTCTGGCCTCCCTCAAGGATGCAGCCAAGGTACTTGGCAAGTCGTCCACGGCCTTGACGAACTGGCGCACTGGCTACGCAAAACCGGATGACGCATCTATCGCACTCATGTGCGAGCAATGCGGCGAAGACGGCGCGCTATGGGTCGCGAAGCTTCACGCCGAGTTCGAAAGCGACCAGCGAATGAAACGGGTGTGGCTTCGGCTTGCGCAGGTTGCTGCGGCAATCACACTGACGCTGGGCGTCACCGCCCCCTACTCGTCCGCTCACGCGGGGAGCGCCTCTTTTTCGCGTAATCAGGGGCACCCTGTATATTATGTCAAATTGCGCAAAGGCCTGGTTCGCATCGGCACGTGGCTTGCTTCGCTCGGTATCCGTTTGATTCGCATGGATGCCGCACATGCCCTTTCGTTGGCAATTTGATCCGGTTCGCCAAACACTTCGAGCACCGTCGGGGCTCACGATCACCGTCCGCGAGATAGCCCAGCTGCTCGCGGATCAGCGTGACTGCCAGTATGACTTTCATGGCGAATGGTCTGGCTGGAAAATGCGCAGGCAATTCCTGATCCCACCGCACACCGGCCGCCATGGCCCAAAAATCACGCCATCAAACGCCAAACTTCTCGCGCAATGGGTCAACGAACCGGCGCGAGAACTCGGCCTGCCACTAAGTGGATCAAAGCTGCGGCTGGTCTACAGCCGCTAACGCATCGGGCACATAACCGGGCGAGCACCGTCCGAAATCTGCGTGTAGGTCGGCACGCCGTTCACTGTGTCCACACGAACAATCGAGCCACCAATGCAACGCTCATTCGGTGCCAAAATTCGGCCCTGTTCCGCAGCAACCATGTGCTTAGCCTGCGCAGTAAGCTGTTCAGACTGCCGCCGCGCCGTCGCCTGCTGCTTTTCACCAAACTCCGTCACTGTGTGCTGAATCGTGTCCTGTGCGTAGTGCACCATGACCAGGCGAAAACCGAGCCCAGCAAGCACAAGCACAACCGCATAAATCGCACCCTGAATAACCTTCGGCATCTGCTGCCCCCTGTGTCCATTCCCCGCCGAGAGCGTAAAGCACTGCCCTCGCCCTCACAAACCTCCGGTTTGCTCCGTCAAGTGCAGGTAGGTCACAGGCGCCAACCCTACGGGATTGGCTGTCGAGCACGAGAGCTGCAGCTCTCTAACTACACGTGTAGTTTCTACTCGAGCAAGAATCAAAAAGCGGGGTTGGCAGGTGGCCATCGGACTTGCTGAGATCTCAGATCTACCAGGGCCGCCGGCATTGCACCTTCGGTCACGTCGGGATCAAGGGCGTATCCGTAGGGGCTTTGCCCCTACACCCCGGTCACTTCTTCGAACTACCGCCAAACGGATCAGGATTCCAGGCTCCGTAGGTCGGAGGTTTATAGGCGGTCGCTGTAGCCCGTCCGCGCGCGCCGCCTGCGGGCATCGCCCCCGCCGTCCAGCCCGGCTCGGGCGCCTGCGGCGTCCTCCCGGCCTGGCTCGCCGTCGGGGGCTCTCTGCGCCGGTCATCTTGCTCTGGCGCCTGAAACGGGTTGTAGAGGCCGTCAGCAACGATCTGGCGGCACATCTCCACCTTCATGGCGTAACGCGTGCCCTGCTCGGTGTGGCACGTACAGCGGCCATCATCCATCGCCATGCAGAACAACTTCGGAACCGCGGCCACCGGAAGCGCATCGAACATCGGCGCGGTCCACGGCACGCCGTCAACACGCGGCCGCTGCCACTTCGCGAAATCCTCGCGGCGCATGGTGTCATTCACCGATGCCGGCGACTGCTGAGAAGGTGCATGAACGTCGCCCGTCGACGCCCCGGTCGTCTGCGCGGCGACGGCTTTATCCTTCATATGGAAGACCATGTAAAACGCGGCGGGCACACCTACGGCGGCCACCACCACGAAGAAAAGGAACATCCAAAACTTGCGCGGAAGCTTGCGCTTCATGTTGTGCAGTTGGGCAGACTTATAGTCATCGAACACTTCCTTCGGAAGCGTTCCAAGCTCACGCTGGCCAACTTTCTGCTGACCAGGTTTCTCCGGCGCATCCATACAGCGCTGCCAGGTAACGCGGTCCACTACTTGCGTGTTGAACTTGCGCTCCATGTGTACGTGCTTGTCGACCAGGCGGCGCACGTAAGCGCTCATCAACGTCGGATGCTGCGTGGTCAAGAGAAAGTCCACACCGTGGTGCCGCACCTTGGAAATCGCCTTCACCCAATCCGCCGGCAAGCCCTTGTCGAGCGGAAAAAGGTGCGGCTCTTGGCACTCGTCAAGACAAATGATTGCACCCGGCGGTAGCTCGGTGTCCCACTTGCGCAACTGCTCCATCGTAAGCGTGTTAGCCAACCCTTCGCGCAAGCCATTAATGCCCATCTGGAAGATAGGGCGATCCGGTTCATCCTTGCGAAGGCGGTGTATCTCCGCAACCAGGCGCGCGGTTTTGCCGGACCCAGGCAGACCGGTAAAGAGAGTCACAGGCATGTCGTCATTTCCCCGCGCGCTTGGCGACCAAGAACGCATGCGCACTATCGGTAATCGCCCGACCTGCCCATGCGCTGCACACAATAGTCACAGCCACATCAATGCCGAACCATCCCACGTAATCCACAATCGGGCCGGCATTACCCAGCGCCGCCTTGATCTGCGAAGCACCAGGCAACACCGCCGCGCCCACCTTCTGAGTGGCAAAACCAATGCCCACGCTCACTAGCGCGCTAATCACCATCTGCCCCACTACGCTGAGCAGCATTTCGCCTATCCACGCAACGAAAACCGGCATGTCAGCCCACTCCCTTCATCGAAGCGCCGCGCGTAATGCAGAACGCCGCGTACAGCGCCATGGCAATAATGAGCCCGCGCACCCAATCACCCACCAGACACAAATCAGCGAGCTTCACCACGAACGTGCCCGCGCGCCCGGCATTCACCGTGAGATCTTTAAGCGGGCATTGCCGCGAGTAGCCAAAACCGCTCTGATCGTAGTTGCCTTGATTCGCGGCATCGCCCACGCCGCCATCACCTTGGCCAGGTGTATCGGTCCACACGTCACCCTGCCCGTACTTCGTCTTGAGCGAATCAAAATCCTGCGGAGGGCCGTCACCGGTCAAATCCTTATGCGCCTGATCGGCGCTCTGCTTGGCGCTGCATCGATTGCGCCAAGTCTCGCGCGCAACACCACACATCACGGCATCTCCGGTGCAAACAGGCGGTTGCGTGCAATCGCCACCATCCGAGTAACCGCTACTCGGCTTCGCCGAGCTACTGCTCGCAGGCGCTGGACCCATGTCGCCCGTCTTCTGCCCGCTCGTAGCCACCTGCCCCGGCGGTCCATAAACAATCGTCGTCTGGTTGAACGTGGCACCGGTCGACGGGTCAACGAACGTTCGCTGATCGATACCCTTCGTCCACGTTGGTGGGTCAGGCACTTTGGCGGCGTTCGGCTTAGGCGGAGGATTGCCATTGCACAACGTGCCATCACCCATCGTCGCGCAATCACCACCGTTCTGAGCTGGGCTAGGCGGCCCTTGAACACAGGCCTGAACGCCATTCACCAGACCACACGCTGTACCCGTCTTCGGGTCATAGCAACTCACACCACCACACACCTGCGGCGGGTCCTTGGGCGTCACACCCGAACCATCCGCGGGAAAATCAGAAGGCACACCCGGCGCAGGATTCCCCGCACCATCAGTCACTTCACCTGTAGGGATTGGTGAAGCATCAGGGGCGCCCGCATCATCGGGGCCGACACCAATGTAAGTATAAAAATCACCATCCGTGCCAAGCATGGGCGGTGTAAGCGGATTCAAATGCATACGGCACGGCACCGTCACACCCGTGCTCGGATCAGTAATCGTGATCGTTGCTTGATAACCCTCAAGAATCTTTCCAGGGCGCCACTGAGAAGCGTGCGGTGCACTCTTGCAAGGCGTAGAAGGAGGCGCGCCATCATTAGGATTCTCGCCAGCAGGACAACCGAACGTCGGAGTCTGCTGACCCGGGCTACCTGGCGCGGTGTTGCCGTAGTGGTACTTGAATGTCGCCACCCAAGTGCTACCACCATCGCCGGAAAACGTGCAGGAATCCTGCACTGCATAAGGCCAGCCGTCCTTCAAATTCTGAAGCGCTCGGGCACACGTCTGTTGGCCAGTGGCGTAACAGGACGCATCATTGGCATAGGCCACACGGCCGCAGAGAACGAACACGCACAAAAACAGCGCAGCGGTCAGTCGTTTCGCGATGGCGAAAAGAGAATCCATCCGGCCCCCAACAGCGCAAGCAATACGAACCAGCCTTCGTACACGGCACACCTCCCACAAGAAGGGCCCGGGGTTGCCCCCGGGCCGATGTTGCTCAGTTCGGGCGCAGCCAGACGTACGCCTTCTTGCCGTAGTAAATCGCCGTCACGGCCAGGCCCACGACACCGACGGCAGCCAACACGTCGGCGGTGACCGTGATGATGCCAGTGGTGTCGACGGCGGCGTTGGCAGCGCCGGCCACGGAGCCCAAACCCACCAGGGCGGCAACGGCGAGGGTCTTGATGTTGCTGTTGGTCTTCATATCAGTCATCTCCCGACGGTCTGAGGGAGCGGTATGCAAAGGCAAGAGCCCAGACCGTCAAGATGGCCATGCCAATGGTGACGCCGTCAGCGGCGTCGAGCTCCGGAAAGAAGCTCTGCTGTTGCACCCACACCGGATGCGCGCACTGCCCTGTCGTGGTGTCGACGTCAGCGGAGTCGCATGCAAGAACGAGCGGAGTAGCCACAGCACAGTCCCCTTCAAGAGCCCTCCCCTCTGAGCGAATCGGGGAGGTAGATCAACGGCACTCGCCCTTGTTGTCAGAGCAAAGAGGGCGAGTCACAGAGCAGAACGAAGGGGGAATAACGATTCCCCCTTCACCCCCCGAATCAGGCCGCCTTGGTGGCGGCTTTCACCGGCACCAGCTCGAACGGCAGATAGGGCTTGCCGTCCTGCGTCAGCTTCAACTGCCCCGGCACCACGTCGTAATCACCCGCCGGCATCGGCGATTCACGGTCGAGGTTGAGGAACTGCTCGAACTCCTGAACGCGCCCCTCGCCCTTGACGAGGCCGCGCGTTTGCTTGGCGTACCGCGCATTCGGGTCCTTGCGGCCCTTGATGGATTCCACTTCCGCGTACACACGAACGAGGCCGAACTGACTCATGATGACTTCTCCTATTTAGCCGTCTATATGGCTATCAATCGTTTGATGTCTGGCTGCAACACTGGCGCCAGAATGGCTGCTCCCAGGGGATGAGACTCCACACAGGTCGGGAGCTGCTGACCCATAAGGAGCGCGCCGACTGCCGCAGCAAAATCGGCCACTTCGGGGAAGGCTTCACGCAGGCCGAACAACCAGCGGCCTGACTGCCGCCTTGCGTGCTTGAAGCCTGAAACCATGTTCGCCGCCAGCTTCGCGGTCGCCGTCTGCATGCGCGTCGTCAGCTCGCTGATCCAGCTGAGCGACGGGTAATGGCCCGTGATGTACTCCCACGGGCGTTCCAAGATGTCGTAGGGGATATCGCGGTACTTCGCACCGAAGCGCGCCTCAAAGCGCACCCACGGGCTATCAGGGTCGCCCAGCTGCTTGCCCTTCTCGTACACACACAACTGCTGATTGCCCTTGTTCTTGCCGACGTAGATCGTCTGGCCACTGCCGTCGGCGTAGCCCCCGTAGCCAATGGCCGGCGGCCGGCCGCGCGAGGTGAACGCGCCTTCGTCATACCAGCGCTGCACATCCGCCAGGGTGTACCGCCCTTCCCTGTCATCGTGCGCGCAGTCCACGCGGGTCAGCCTGGCGCCCCACCCTTCCAACACCATGCTGGTCTGTGCCCACGCCCCAACGTGGGCACAGCCCTCTCCCTTCAACTCCAAGCAGAACGTTCCGCGTTGCCGCTCGCCGCCCATCATGAAGAAGCCAGCCACCTTGCCCGCCGAGTTACGCAACACGACGTGGTGCTCATAGAAGTTGAGAAAGCCACGCACGTTGGCGTCGACACTGAGGCTTTCCGCGGAAATGGCACGGAGCACGTAGCGGCACAGCAACTCAATGGAGGTGGCACAACCTTCCGCCGCGGCCGCACGAACCCGGGCGCCAAAGTCACCCATATCGCCCATCAGGACCGCCAGCGAGGCGGTAAAGGTCAGATAGTCAACAATCGCAAGGGCAGCTTCGTTATGCGTGCCGGTTGCTTGGTCGTCTGAGGACTTTAGTCCCCTGTTAGAGGAGGGGACTTCCCTCTGCGCAAGCCTCGCGCGATGGAAAGCCGAGGCGCGCTCCGCGCCCTCGCGCACCAATTCGGCATCGAGTGCGCGAGCCTCAGGCGTGAGCATCGGCCAGCCCCTTCTTCACCGGAGGAAACGCCGCGTTGAGCGCACGCTCTTGCTCGCACCACGTGCGAACGGCCTCAGTCACAGCGCGGACGCGGCGCGCGCCGTATTCGCTCAGGCCCGGGAACACGCTGTTCGGGTCGATGAGCTGGTGTTGCGCGAAGCCGGGCGGGATGAGGTGGCTCACTGCCGCACACCCTGCTTGCCGCATTGTTGCTTCACAACCAGAGCCGCCGAACACTGTGCGCAGAACTCCGGGTCATGCCCGCGATGCGCGCGCTCCCAAAGCAACTGCAATACCGCAAGCGCTTGCTCGCGCGTCAGCGTCAAGATCACGTCGGCTTGCAGGATGCGGTTCATGCCTGCGGCCCTCGGCGGTCGCGGCGCATCCACCGGATGCCAAGCGGCACGATGGCCACAAGCGCAACAGCCCACGCGAAGCCGGATAGAAGCTGGAGCCAGAACTCGGTAGTGGTCATGCGTCCACCCCTTCCAGGGTGACCCGCTGCCGGGCGGTTAGATCGCGGAGGGTCCAGGCGGCGGCCACCAGCCAGATGGCCGGGCACAGCACGCAGAGAGCGGCTAAAGCAAACATCCATTGTCCCCTGTAAACTCAACCAGCGTTGAGCTAGGGCGGATGTATAGTCTCAACTAGCGTTGAGGTCAACTGGAGTTGAGCATGTCTACCGCAAAAATTTTGCTTGACAAATGGATGAATACTCGCTCTCTGGCCTCCCTCAAGGATGCAGCCAAGGTACTTGGCAAGTCGTCCACGGCCTTGACGAACTGGCGCACTGGCTACGCAAAACCGGATGACGCATCTATCGCACTCATGTGCGAGCAATGCGGCGAAGACGGCGCGCTATGGGTCGCGAAGCTTCACGCCGAGTTCGAAAGCGACCAGCGAATGAAACGGGTGTGGCTTCGGCTTGCGCAGGTTGCTGCGGCAATCACACTGACGCTGGGCGTCACCGCCCCCTACTCGTCCGCTCACGCGGGGAGCGCCTCTTTTTCGCGTAATCAGGGGCACCCTGTATATTATGTCAAAAGACGGAAGTTCCGGGAGTGTTGCGTTTGGTGCCTGCCTTGTCGGCGCTCTTCATAGATGGCGCTCGTTCCTTATCGGCGTCATTTGCAGCTCTCTTGAACTCCTAAAGCTCTCCCGGTCCTTGATTCCGGCCTGATATCTCATGTCGTTGGTCAATAAAGACCCTGGGTCATGCGGCTGCAAGAAACGCCAGCCATCACTAGGACGATTTTCCTATGAGAGCGTTGCCATAAGACGGTGTTCAGAATTTGCTGAATGGGGCGAGAGAGTCGATGCGAAGTGTAATCGTCAAGCAGGAAAACAATGCGAAAGCTCTCAAAACCAGGCGCCACGTCGATAACGCGTTGGCATAGGTCACGAATGAACGTTGGGGGCAATTGATACCCTGGAGACTGCTCCTCCAGCAAAGCATTGCCCAGCTTGAGTCGGAGACGATCTAGTAGATCAGCGCACGTCTGCAGTGGGTCCATACCCTGGAGCCTGATGACATTCAGCTCGGTCGTCAGTTGCTGCTGAACGTGTGCCGCAATCTCGAAGCGCGCGCGATCTGTTATTCCAAGTGCGCTAGCGACACCGGGCACGCCGGCACTGATAGCCAGGGAGCGAAGTAGCTCCCGAGCAAGCACCAGGTTGAAGTACGTCGTGATGCTGTCTGCCCATCGTTCCGGCCTCCCCTGCTCTCGCGCTATCCATAGCAAATCGTTTCCGAGGTCGCTTGCGCAACCAATGTAAACCCCAAAGAATCCGAGCTGCCTCAGTACGTCTGCAGCATCAGGGGATGTCAAATGAGTGCGCAGACCCATGTAACGAAACACCATGGATTTGCCGCAGCCTCTCGGACCGATGAGAACGGTTGGCTCTGCTGTCTGGACAAGGGAGATCCAAGGCAAATGATCCACGAAAAGCTGCAGCAGCAGCCGGTCATTGGCCAAGTGCTCGGCGCTGATTGCGTCAAAAGGATGGAAGCTCGGCGTCAACGGTCGGACGACAGTGAGAGCCTCCCCCACGTCGCGCAAAGCAGTCAAATACGCGCCAGGATCTGGGAAGTGGCGACTGAGATCCTCATCCGAGAGGTTTTGGATGAACTGTCGAAGGCGGCGCAAGAACTGAGGGTGCCGCGAGACGATGCCTCGGTCTCTGTAAAGGCGATTGTGGAGCTGTGCGAGGCATCGCGCGAGCATGGACCAATCGTCATCTCGCTTGTACGTAAGCCTGTCCTTGCGCTTCAGGCTTCCTGTAAGCAGTCCCCATGGATGGCCTGGGCACCATAACCCATGCCCAACGCCCTTAGCCGGCGGGGCGATGATGGGCCGAGTCTGCTTGGATGGCGCACCAGTTTCGGGCAGGACTGGGGTCCGGCCAATTGAAGGCCCGTTTACGCCAGGTAAGCATTGGCCAACTCGGCCAGGCGCGCATCAACGAACGGGCAAGGGAACGTTCGCCGCCCAAGCCCAGCAGCGGGAACCACCAGCCCATCAGCCATCAGGTGCAGTTGGCTCAAATGCAGCGCACCAATGGCCTGCATCGACTCGTTGTCGCGCAATATGCCCGGGATCGATCCAAGACATATCTAACTGTCCTTCTGGCTTCTCCCGGGTGAGGAAGGGATGAGTATGGACGAAACCAATGAATGAGTTCCTGACCAGGCTTGTTCAGGCCGGCGAGCGTCTCGCGACGGCAAACGGACTCTCCTGGGACGTCGGCCATAACGCGACCGGCAAGGTTGCGAAAAGCGAGCGATGGAATCTGACCGCCTTAGCAGGCCAGGTTCCACCTCCAAACCTGTGGCTCACCGGCTTCGAGTTTTCGGAAGCCGAGCTTGCGGCACTGCAAGACCATCACACCCCTGGTTCTCGGGGCGCAGCCTTGGCCGCCCCCGTTCCCTCCCTGGGAATTCTCGAACTAGTGCAACACTTGGCTGCAATTGGGGTGCAACAGTCCGACCGGGGCGCACTGAGCGAGAGATGATTTCAAGTAATTGAAATATCGTCCGATTAAAGGCGCAGGAAATCGCAACGACGGCGGAAACGACCTACTCTGTCGCATAACAGAATCCCAGGAATCGCCCCCGATCAACCAAGCGCCGGAAACGCCACAACCCGCAGCTTGGCTCCCCCGTAAGGCGCCAGCGTGATGGTCTGGACTTCCTCATCCTCGGACGGCTCGGCTTTGGCCGGCACGGCATCGGCACTGCCATCCGACGCTTTCCATGACGGCACGTAGCGCCCCTGCATGGTCAATTGAACCGCCGGCGCAGCACCCGCGAATGGCCTTTCCGCCACGGGATGCTCGTTCACCGCAACCTTCGCGTCCGGCTTGATGCCGATATTCCAACGCGAACCTGGATACACCTGCCAATCATTGGTCAGGCCGCGCTTGCGCCAGATGACCCAGTTTTCCTTGATCGGCAGCGCATAGACCAAAGCGCCGCGACTGAAACTCAGCGCACCGTTATAGCCGTGCTCGACCTTAACCTCGGCGGCGAATGTCAGTTCGACCTTATCGCCCGGCGCCCAGGTGCGCTCGATTGTCGTGAAGCCGGAAGTTGTCTCCACCGGCCTTCCATTCACCGCGATCCGCGTGCCTTGCGACCATGCAGGTATGCGCAACCGCAAAGGAAATGCGACCGCCTGCTGCGGCCTGAGCGTAATGCTCACGACCTGCCGGAATGGATAATCACCAACCTGCTCAACGACCACACGCACGCCGCGAACAACAGAGGTCACCGTACACGGTGCATAGCTCATCGCAGCCAGCCCCTGATCAGCCGTCGCCATCCATAAACTGCTGGCGAACTTCGGCCAGCCCTGATGGAAATTCGCGGTGCAGCAGCGGAAGTTGGGTTCCAGCCCGAACAGATTCGATTCCGGCCCGTCCGTGGTCCATGGCTCGCGATGCAGACTGCATTCGACCTGGTTGGGCTGCTGGTTGTATTGATGCGCCCACATGTCGTCGGTCAGCGCGGCAGGCAGCGCATTGAAGGCGATCCGCTCCAGGCGGTCGCCCAAGCCGGCATCGCCGGTAATCGCCAGCGCCACCTCCAGCGAGAACATGGTTTCCACTACGGTGCATAGCTCCGTGCCTTGCGACGGACTACGCCCGGCAAGATGCTCGTCCGCGGAAAACATGCCATTGGGCAAGCCGTGATACGTATCGAGCATCTGCAGCTGATGATGGATGGCGTCGCGATGGGCCGCACCACCGGACACGACCGACCACGCCGGCGACGCCTTCAACGACTGCGCGACGTTGACGCCATGCACTTGCAGGCCAAGGTCCTGCATGAACGCGTCGGATGCGCCCGCCTGCTTGCGCAATGCCTCGGCGTCGGTCTTCTGCGTGAATGGAAAATGGGCGAACATGTCTTGCCAGTCGTAACCCTGCTGCTTGAGAAGATGTGCAAGCTCAAGCAGCTTCGCATCGTTAGTGCGTTGATATAGCCAAAGGACGGAAAGCAGTTCGTCCTGCCACCGCATGCGCCCCCAGTCTCGCAGCGGGCGCGCCGGCATGGCCTGCAGCTGGTAATGAAAATACCGCGTCATCAGCGGCATGACGCGAGCATCGCCGGTGAGCTCGTGGTACTGCGTGAGCACCTTGAGCATGACCATGCGCGGCCACCAGTCATCGTTGCCGCGCGGACCGAACATGCCGTTTTCCCAGGGATGGTCCAGCGTCCAGTCGATAAAACGCATCGCCTTCGCCTTGAGCCTGGGCGAATCCAGCTGCCACGCCAGCGGAACCAGGCCGTCAAGGAAATACGGACCGTCCTCCCATGATTCGCCCTTCCCTCCCGACCATCCACTGTCCGGCCCCACGATCGGCCAGAATTCATCGAGATGGCCGCCGAGGCCGTCCGCCTGGACCTGGAGTTGCCGCAGCAACCAGCCACTCGCCTTGATCGAGCCGACCGGAAGAAGTGCAAAGGGCTGTTGCGTCAATGGCGCCTGCGGAAATAACGGCGCCTGCCCTGCTGTCGCCTTCGTGGCCGGTGCAGCGGCGGCACGAAGCGGACGGAACGTCAGCGTACTTGCCACTCCCGCCATGGCCATGCGCTGCAGAAAGGAACGGCGGCTCATCGAAGACAGTGGAGGCATGCATTCACTCCCGGACTGTGGCGATCCGCCGAGTGTTGTCTAATTGTCAGACAAATACAAATGGCATGGAGGACGCGCCACGCCGGTGTCGACTAGCGTGCGCTTACGGGTGCTAGTCTTTTCAGCCCGTTCGCCACGATGTCGCTGAAGACCTTTGCATCGCCATAGGCTCTGGCTGCCAACATGGCTCCATACACCATGGCCATGAAGGCTTCCGCTTCCTGGCGGGCTGATCCCTGCAGTTGAAAGCTCCCCAGCTGCGCGCCTTTGGTCAACACGATTTCCAGCCAGTTCGACAAGTCGCGAAAATGCGCGCGCACTTCCAGGGCGAGATCCTCGGGCAGCGTCGGCAATTCGCTGGCAAGCATGCCGGCCACGCAGAACGGTGCGGATGCATCGGCAATGCACCTTTCCCAATATCCGGTGTACATGCGCAGCTGTTGTTCCGGATCGAAGGCGCCACCGTCGAGCGTGCGCGTCTGCTCCACGATCACGGCGCGGGATTGTTCGACCACCGCCTTTGCCAGATCGGATTTGGCCGGAAAGTGGTGATGGATGCTTGCCTTGCGCATCTGCACCTCTTCGGCGACATCGGCGTAGCTGAAGCCGTTGTAGCCGCGGGTCTGGATCAGGTGGCGGGCCGAATCGATGAGTTTCTGCTGGGTTGTCATAGGTACCACTCTACCACTAGGTAGACAGGTGGCTTCAAATCACCCGGATTATACGGACACTTGACTATCGAATCTACCTACTAGTAGGTTTATGCGACCCCTCCTCGGATACCCCCATGAATTCGCTTCGGAACTTCTATTTGCTGCGCGCCGGCGTCGCCTTCGCCTGGGTCGCACTGGCATTCCTTCTGGCCTCAGCCCCAACTTTCGTCGCTGGCACCCTGCTCGTGCTGTATCCAGCCTGGGACGCAATTGCCAATGTGATCGATGCACAGCGCAGCGGAGGACTTCAGGCCAACCCCGGCCAGAAGTTCAACGCGCTCACCAGCATTGTCACCGCCGCATGTATGGCGGTTGCGTTCGCGCTTCATGGCAACGCCGGCGGCGTGCTGATATTCGGTGCATGGGCGCTTCTTGCCGGACTGTTCCAACTGGCCGTGGGCATCCGGCGCCGCAAGCTCGGCGGCCAGGTTTTCATGATGATCAGCGGTGCGCAGTCGGCGCTGGCGGGCATCTACTTCGTCGCCAAGTCATTCGGTGTGGCGCCCACCATCGCCCAGCTCGCTCCTTACGCCGCGTTCGGCGGCCTGTATTTCCTGCTGTCGGCGCTATGGCTGACCTTCAAGCGGCAGCGCGCCGGAGTGGCTGCCGGGTGAGCGTCATCATGCAGCCGCTGATTGCAGTTGGCGGTTGCATGGTTCGGAGCTTCGGCACTGCCGCCGGATCCATGGCCGTTTATTTCCTTCAGGAACGCACTGACCCGTCCGGACTCTCGAACGCGAGCTGCGTCTGCAGCAGCACCTGGTAGATGTGCCGCCCCTTGGTGGTCAAGCCGCTCACCCGAAAATCGATAGTCCGATAGCCCGAAGGATCGGTGATGATTTCGGAGCTGGTCAGACCGTGCTGATGCAGCACATTGAAACCGCCGAGAATCTGCTCACAGGAGTGGTTTCCGCATGCGTCGTATTCCGTGGCGATCATCGGAGAGCACAGCGCCGCCGCGTGCAGAAGATCGAAAATGAGCGCAATGTCAGCGAAGGACATAGGCACCTCTTCCCTTGAAGTCAGCCGCCTTCACCGACCGTTGAGGCAGCGAAGGTTTGCCGTACCGATACGCCATGGCGCTATCGAAATCCGGAGAAGCCAGCAGCGTCTCGCGCAGAAAACGATGCATCCCCCGCCCGCAGTCGCTAGCGCCGTTATCAAGCGAAATAGTGCTGTCATCGCCATCCACGAAAGCCACGGCGGGAGGCTTGATCAGACGCTCGCGCCACAGCATGCAGAGACAAGACAGGATTTCAGGACGGGTGTACTTCCCGCCATAGTGAGAAACATCGAGCTGGCCACGCGCGATCGCGATACCCAGCAGGTCGTAGACGAGGAAAATATCGGCGCAAGGCATAGGATGGCTCTGAATCAAAAGGCCGTCAGCCTAAAAATGCCGAATGAGCTTACCAACCAGAAATTTCTCGACACCAGCCAACCTGGATTATCCCGGCAGCATCGATATGGCTACGCCGCTGCAATGATCGGGCTCACTAACCAACGGCGTGAGCTCACCTAACTTCGCACGGAGATATCTCATGGCCTGGCTTCGATCACTGACTTGGATCGCATCTTGCTCACTGGCGGCAGCGACTGCTTTCGCTGCGGAGCCGAACTCCATCAGCGTGCATGTACTCGATCAGGTACAGGGGCAACCCGCCCCCACGGTAGGCGTCACACTGGAGGAGAAATCGCCGAAGAGCGATGCATGGACGCTGGTCGCTCACGCAACCACCGACGATCACGGGCGAGTCGCAAGCCTTCTGTCCAAGGACAAGCCGCTGCACAAAGGCATCTACCGCGTCACCTTCGCCACCGGCGACTGGTACGCGGCACATTCCCAATCCACGTTCTTTCCATCCGTCGCAGTGACATTCCAAGTGGACGATCCCGCCCAGGGCTATCACATACCGTTGCTTCTGAGCCCGTTCGGGTATTCCACCTATCGGGGCAACTGATCGCGCATCAACGTTGGAGCCGGCGCACGGCTCCAACGAACTGACAAGTCCGGAATATTCCCGTTAACCGAGCGGGACTCGCTGGCCATCATCGGATGTTTCCTAGTTCCGGAATGACTCGCCTTGCTCACCGACTTCATTTCATGGATATCCATCCAAGCGGGACATCATGGCCTTCCCTTGGCCGCGGGATGCGCAGGATGCCTGCTCGTGGCGCTGCTGTTCTTGGACAGCTGCAGAAGCGAGCTCGTCGCGCTGGCCCGCATCGTCTCGGCATGGGGCATCGCCTACGCGGCGCTCAGCCTGTTTGGCGACGAAAGTGTCGTCCGGAACATCCCGCACCTGGGCGTGACCATCAGCGTCTCGCTGATGGCGCTATCGCTGATCCTTCTGAAACAGCGAACCTCACCATCGAGTGGCCACATGAAGAAGGGCGTCATCGCAAAGAACACGGCACCTTGACGCCGGCCTCCGCACCAACATCACTGACCAGCAATCCACTAACGGACAGAGTGGCTCGACGGCGCTCCGATGGAAGCCGCCGCTCAAACTCAGGAAGTCAATTGATGATTGCGCGCGTACTCATACAATTCCGCATCGCTCTTCAAGCCCAGCTTGCGCTTGGCCGAAATCTTCGTCCAACTGACGGTCTTCACCGTGCGATGCAGGGCCTGGCTGACCTCGGCCGGTGACATCCCACTGGCCAGCAGACGCACCACTTCCATTTCACGAGCCGTAAGACGCGCCGCGCTCTGGCTCTCCTTGCTGGTGAAGCCCTGCTCCTCAAGGTGGCGCTTGAGCTTTTCGCTGAGATAAATCGTGCCCTTGGCCACTGCGCGAATGGCGACTGGGAGCTCCCCCATTTCCGCCCCCTTTTCCACGATGCCCCGCACACCCTCGCCGAGAATGGAGCGAAGCACGCCCGCATTGGACATATTGGTGAGCACTACGATGGGCAGATTCGGATATTTCCGACGGAGGCGGCCCAGCATGGCCATTCCATCGGCCTCTGCTCCGCCGGGCATGGCAAAATCCGTTACCAGCACATCACACTCCGTACTGGACAGAATCAGCGTCAATTCTTCAGGAGTGCGCGCCTCTCCTACCACGGCGGCCTCACCCTGCTCGACTAGCATGCGTGCACCAAGCAAGACAATAGGATGGTCGTCTGCTAGTACGATTCTTAATGCCATGGGCGATCTCCGACGGATTCGTCTCTTATCCGAATAGTCTTAGGATACAGGGACACTCGGTGGTTTCGGCAACAGGAGGGCACATGCCCCGATTCAGTTTCGTATGCCTCCTATTCGCCTTGTGCTGGACCGAGGTCACATACGCCGCCACTGCCGCCGGCGCACCGCAAGCCACCCCATCACAGCAGGTATGGCTGGACAATCACAAGACCATCACAGTCGGCGTTCTTCGTGAGGATTGGCCCCCGTATCAGATCACTCGCAATGGGCAGCTGGCCGGCTTGAGCGTCGATTATCTCAAGCTGTTGATCGAGCCCTATGGGTTGCACTTGCAGTCTCGGACCTACCCTAACCTGCTCGCCCTGTTCCAAGGCATGTGCAAGGGCGAAGCGGACTTGGTGATGAACGTCAGCATGACGCCGGACCGCACTCAGTGCATGGCGTTCACCGAGCCCTACGTGGACATCCCTCCGGTGCTGGTCGCCCGCAAGGACAACCCCCGCTACCACAACGACAGCGCGCTGCCTTCCGCCCGTATCGCCTATGAGAAGGACACCGCCACGGAAAACTGGCTGCGCCGCCGCCTGCCTACCGCCATCGGCATGCCCGCCGCCGATACCGCCAGCGGACTGCTCCTGGTGGAGCACGGGCGCGCCGACGTCTATCTGGGCGACCCTTATGTGATTACCCAGGTCATGGACGATGATGCGGACAGTCCGTTGGGGGTCTACACGCAGAACCGCATCGCCAGAAACACCATACATTTCGCCGTTCCGCGGGACCGGCTGCCGTTGCTGGAGCTGCTCAACGCCGGACTCGCCCAGCTGACGCCCGAGCAGTACCAGAGCATCCAATCACGATGGCTGAGCAGATCCGTAGGCGTGGGCGTCTGCGATACCGGCTTGGCGCTCACGCCGGAGGAACGGCGATGGCTATCGAGCTTGCCGCCGTTGCGGCTGGGCTTCGATCCCACCTGGGCACCGGTGTCGTACGTCGATGCGAACGGCGTACCCAGCGGTATCACCGCTGACTATCTCGACCACCTCTCCACCGCCCTGGGCATCCATTTCACCTACGTGCCGACCAAATCATGGGGTGAGACGCTGGCCCCTGCGCGGGCTGGCAAGCTCGATGCGATCGCGCCACTGAATGCGCTGCCCGGCGCAGCCGGCGACATGATCTACAGCCGACCGTTCGCCGCTTTTTCCGACGTCATCGTGACCGCACAGCGCGAAGCCACCCCCATAAGCGTCGACGACCTGGCCGGCAAGCGCGTCGTGGTTTCCGACCCCAGGGAAATCCCCGAGCCGATCGCACGCCGCATGGCTGGCGCCCGCATTCTGACCGTAAGCAATGTGCAGGAGGCCATGGCGATGGTCGCCGACGGCAAGGCGGATGCCTATATCGGCAACGCCGCCGTGGCTGATCTGCAGATCCGCAGCCGTTACGCCGGCACGCTGCGCATGGCCGCCCCGGCGGATATCGTCAGCGCCCAGGCCATTGGCATCAGCCGTGAGTATGCCCGCCTGGTGCCGCTGATCGATCGCGTCATCGCCGGCATCCCGGAAAAGGAGCAGCAGCGCATCCGCAGTACCTGGCTTTGGTCCAACTACACCAGCGGACTTGCCTGGCGGACGTTCTGGACTACCACCCTGTGGGTCGGCCTCAGCGTCGCGCTGGTGCTGGGCATCATCCTTACCGCCTATCTGCGGCTGCGGCGCGAGATCCGCCAGCGCCATCGCGCCGAACGCGAACTGGCCGACCAGCTCAGCTTTGCCGAGGCATTGATGGAGACCCTGCCCTCGCCGGTAGTCGCCAAGGATGGGAACAACCGCTATCTCGCCGTCAACGGCGCGTATGAGCAGGCATTCCATGTGAGCCGCGGCGAACTGATCGGCCGAACGACGCCGGAGACGCAGCAGTATCAGGACGACTGGAATCTGCGCTTTCACGAGATCGGCGCCCAGGTGCTGGTCACCGGCACGCCCTATCACTCCGAGCTGCGCCTGCCCGATCCAGACGGCGGAGAGCGGGTCTGGCTCTATTGGATGCATCCTTTCCGGCTTGCCAGTGGCCGCAGCGGGGGCCTGCTGGCCGCACTGGTGGACGTCACCGACATCCGTACCGCCGAGCAGCGCGCGAGCGCGCTCGACCAGCGCCTGCGCCGCATTACCGCGCACCTGCCGGCGGTAGTGTTCGAGCTGCGCCGCACGCCGGACGGCCGCATGACCTTTCCCTATGTCGGCGGCGACACCCGGGCCATGTGGGATCTGGCGCCGGAAGATATGGCGGCCGATGAACGGACAGCGTTCGCACGGGTCCATCCCGAAGATCAGGCCGTGATCGAGCAGGCGGTCGAAGCATCCGCGCGGACGCTGCAGAACATCCAGATCGTATTCCGCAGCATCGCGCATGAGCGCATCCGCTGGATCCGTGCCCAGGCGACCCCGCAGCAAGAAGAAGACGGCCGGGTTTTCTGGAGCGGCGTATGGACCGACGTCACTGAAGCTCGCGGCCAGGCCGAAGCCCTGGCGGCCGCCAAGGAAGAAGCCGAAGCCGCCGCAGCCGCCAAGGCCAGCTTCCTGGCCACCATGAGCCACGAAATCCGCACGCCGATGAACGGCATCCTCGGCCTGCTCGAACTGCTCGGCGAAGGCCCGCTCACCGCCAACCAGCAGCGCATGCTGCGCATGGTGGACGACTCTGCGGCAGCGCTGATGCAGATTCTCGATGACGTGCTGGATTTCTCGAAGATCGACGCCGGCCAGTTCGCCCTGTCCCCCACGCCCATCGATCTGCGCGCACTCGTCGACAACGTCCTCGGCGTAGCCTCGACCCTGGCGCATGAGAAGGGGCTTTACGTCCGCAACGCCATCGATGCGGAGCTCGTCGCCGAATTGATCGGCGATGGCATACGGCTGCGCCAGATCCTGTTCAACCTGCTGAGCAATGCCACCAAGTTCACCGAGCAGGGCTCCATCGGCGTACGGCTGCAGGTGCTGGAATCCGACGGCGCACAGCAACGCATCCGCCTGGTCGTGCGCGATACCGGCATCGGTATGACGGCCGAGCAGCAGGCCCGCCTGTTCGAACCGTTCACCCAGGCCGACGCCACGATCGCGCGGCGCTTCGGCGGCACCGGACTGGGCCTCACCATCTGCCAACGGCTGGTCAGCCTGATGGACGGCCGATTGACGATGTGCAGCGCGCCCGGCGAAGGCACCACCATGGCGGTGGAACTGAGCCTGCCGATTCATCGCCAACGCTGGCCGCAACCGCCTCTGCGCGGCTATCGAGCCACGGTCGAACTGGACGGCGCATGCGCGGAGGCCTTGACCGGGCTGCTTGAACCCTTAGGCATCACGCTTGCCGAAAACGCTGCTCTGGCCGCACTGCGCTTTATCGACGAAGCATCGCCAACTCCGCCCATCGATCGACCGGCCACGCCCTGGGTGGTCGTCACCGATGAGCCGAGCCCGCTGGGCTATACGATCGAGGCGGACGGCACCTGCATGCTCAGCCGCAATCCATTCTCGTGGGCCGCCGTGGAAGCCTGCTGCCGGCACGTTCTTGGCCTGGCCATGCCGGCGGCGGAACCGCCGCCGGAGCGGCTCATGGATGATTCGCGCGCGGGACTCGTACTGGTTGCCGAAGACCACCCGACCAATCGCCATCTGATCCAGGCGCAGCTGGAGCGCCTGGGCTATCAGGCTCTGGTGGTGGAAGACGGCATCGAAGCGCTGGAAACGCTGGAAAAACGCAGCGATGTCTCACTGCTTATCACTGATTGCGATATGCCACGCATGGACGGCTACACCCTGGCAGCCAAAGTGCGGGCCAGCGAATCCGCCGACCAGCATCTGCCGATCGTCGCACTGACCGCCAGCGCCCTGCCGGATGAAGCGGAGCGCTGCTCGAGGGCGGGCATGGATGCCTTGCTGGTCAAGCCTGCCGGCATGAACGAACTGCGCGACGTGCTCTATCGCTGGATGCCTGCCCTGGATGCCGGCAGGCCAGCGGATACCGCGCCGGCGCAGGTCATTTCGCCGCTCAAGGCCTTGGCCGATCTGTTCGGCCCGTCTGCCCGGCTCGAGCCGCTGATCGATGGCTTCCTGTCGAATGCCCGCGATGATCTGGGCCGGCTCGATGAAGCCGTGCGGGGCGAAGATGTTTCGGCTGTCGCCAGCTGCATCCATCGGATCAATGGCGCGATCAAGATATTTGGTGGCGGCGCGCTGGCCGATACAGGCGAGCGCATCCGGGAAATCTTGCTCGACCACGGGCGCATGGTCGAACAGGAACCCGCACTGCGGCGATATCGCCAGGACCTGGTGGAGTTGATCGACACCATCGGCAGGCATCGAATGGCAACGGACACCGTCGGCGACATCCCGCCCTGAAGCCGACGTCACGCCACACTCGCTCGCGTATTTCCTCGCCTGATAAAAAGAAAGGCTCCAAAGGAGCCTTGGCGGAACCATGCGCATAAACGCTGAAGCCCGCCCGCCCTAGCCGCCGACCCTGCATGGCCGACGAAAGCTCCGGTTGACTCCGTCCGCCCGAACAGGGAGGTCGTATTAAAGAGAAGGCCCTCATTGCTGAGGGCCTTCGGGGGTGACAGCCACACCCTGTGACTGTCGGGTGCCCATGAGGGGAACGTTCATGGGCGGGCTCGAGTAATGATCCATAGGCCCAGGGGGATGAGAGCGTGGAGTCATGTGTGTCGAGCCGTTGCTAGATTGCCTTATGCCGTGTTGATCGTGGACTGGAATAATCGCGAAGTCCGCCAGCTTCATGCGCGATGCGTCAGACCTCCATCAGATGATCGAATGCCGTGCCGCCTTCCACCGGCATCGCGACGACGTTCTGCAGCACCCTGCCGGGGAAGATATTGTCGCCCTGCCCCAGGATGTTGCCCGGGTTGTACATGTGCGGCGCATGCGACCAGCAGCGATAGCCGAGTTCCTTGATCGCCTTGACTTCAGCCAGCGCCTGCTCCGGTTCCAGCCGCGCATAGATGACGGGGCGATGCTTGCGCACGGTCTCGATCGCGCCTTCGAGCAGCGCGATGGTCGAACCCGGCACATTGATCTTCAGCAGATTCAACTGATCAAGGCCCAGATCGTCCACCGCAACGGGACGAACCGACTCGTCCGTTTCGCAGCGCAGCGACGGCCCGCCCGGCAGGCGGCTCAGCGTCGTTGCGGCACCGGTCCGACCCAGCCACTGATTGAGCGTGTACACGTTGGTCAGGCCATTGAGCGCGGCCGTGGCGCATAGCTGCTGAAAGCCGAGACGTGCCGGCTCGGCCACATACACTTTGCCGGCATCGCCGACAACGCGGGCCAGCCAAAGCGTGTGAGCACCATACTCGCCGCCGAACTGCAGCGCGGTCTGGCCATCCTGCAGCACCGAGCTGAGCAGATCGATCTCCGCCTCGGCCCATTCGCCATACAGTTGCAGCGAGCGCGCCGCCGGATGCTGCGAGGCGATGGCGCTGATGACGCCGTAGCGGACGGTCCACAGCAGTGGCGGAGCGGGCTCGTGAGCGGTGGAGTTGTAAACGTTCATGGTTGATCCTCTTGAATGGTGATATCGACAAATGAGTCGGGCGGCCCGGATGCCGCCGCGATGAATGGAGCGAGTCCGGTCAAGCGCGCAGCGCCTGCGCGCCCCGAAGCCCGGCGGACAGGGCCGATGCCTCGGCCAGCTTGGCCTTGGCTGCCGCACCGATCAGCGCTTCCGCCCAGACATGCAGCAGGCGGATCCGTGCCTCGATCACTTCCGGCGCGGCGTCCTGCGCGCAGGCGCCGTGCAATGCCCGCAGCTCGAGCAATCGCCATGCGCCATTCATGCCCTTCAGCCGCTCCAGGCGCAGGTCGATCCAATGGGCGCGCCAGGCACTGCGCGATGCGTCCGGGGCGCGGGTCGCCATGCGTTCCGCCAGCGCCTCCACCGTATCGAGCCAGGGCGTCCGCGCTGCCTGCGGCAATGCCGAGGCATGCGTGGAAAGGCGCCGCGACAATTCCCATAACGCCTGCTCGGCTTCCGGTGCATGGCTGGTTTCCCAGGTACGCAGCAAGGCAGCGGCCCTGGTCAGCCATGCCTTGTCGTCGACGACCTCCTCCACATGTGCGATCGATGCGATGGCGGCGGCCGGCGGCAATGGTTCGGGCAAAGGCATAGGTAATGGAACTCCATCTTCCAATGGCGGGTTGTCTTCGATCGGCTCCGCCTGCTCCTCAAGCTGCGGCGAGGCATCCGTGGGCATGGCTGGTTCGCTGTCCACAAGCGATGTCGTCGGCACGACCAGAACCGAAGGCGGACCGGCGTCATCCGTCCATCGATCGGCATTGATGCCGGGGTCTGCGGCAGGCATGTCGGATGCATGCGGAAGCGGATCCGATTCGGTGGCCCGCGTCTCGGCCGCCCCCCAGCAAAACGGCCCGCGATGGCTGCGGCCACGACAGGATCGCCATCGATGCTCAGCTTCATCCGACGCAGCCATGCGAGCTGCACCGCGGGCTCGTCCGGCGGTGGCGTGCACAGCCAGGCTGGACGTATCGTCGTACGCCTCGGCTCGGGCGCGACGAACCGCTGCGCGCCAGAGAACATCACGGCATCGGGAATCCCATGGCCGGCGATCGCCAACAGCAGCACCCACTCGCCGGATATCTCCAGCGGGATCGAATCCCAGCGCCGGATGAACTCATCGGAGTCGTAAGGCTCGGGGTCGTATTCCCAGTGCGGACGGATCAACTTGGGGCCGCCCACAGTATCGGCGTCCAGGCTTCGCGACGGCGGCGCTTTCCGCGCTTGCGACGGCGTTGCCAGAACAGGAAAGCGCCCAGCAAAATGCAACCCGCCATCAGCAACCAGGCCGCCATGTCTTCCCCCGCATCCACGGCAGGCCGGATCGGCGCCGGCGTGAGTTTCGGAGGAATTCCTGGCTCGGCGAGCCGCAGATCAGAGGGTTCATCCGACTGCTGCACTACGCTGGCACGCTGCCCGCCCGACTCGCTCGTCGCTGGATCCTGCTCGCTTGTCGGGATCGGAGATTTCCAGTCTCGCGATATCTGACGCGTCGGCGTGGTGATGACGGCGGAACGTGTCTTCGCCTTACCCTCAACACCGGCCGACTCCGCCGCAAAGCTCCGGCCGGGCATCGTCACCGCGGAATCTCGAACAGGCTCGCTGGAGTCGCGCGACGCCGATACCGACACCGCGCCCTTGTCCGACTGCCTGTCGAGCCAGATATCCCGGCCACAAGCGCTCATGGTCGAGCCGGCGAGAATGGCCAGCCACACCAGACGACGCCCGGCGTGACGATGAAGGGCTGCAGGCGATATCGCGATGCGTTCTTTCACGCGCGTGCGCAGCGAGCGCCCTGCCGTAGACGGCGAACCACAGGCGTCGAGCGTCAACGAAGGACACGCTCCTTTGAAGCCCCCCTTCGATACGGCCGCATGGATTGGTCGGATCGTTCGCATATCCGCCCAGCGTAAGAAAGCGCACTAGCTTCGATGAACCTGAATTTTCCGGAGCTGGTCCGGAAGATCATCTCGCACCTGTATTCAAGACCCCGCATCACGCCAGTGAACAAACGCATTCTCAATGAATAGTCCACTTCCAAAGCGGACATCTTTCGCGTCGCGAAGCGAAATGAACTCACTGGATAAATCCAAATGCCCTTGGCATAGATCTAAAGCTACTTTCACTGGATAAAGGGCGATCGCGTGCACCGCGGGGCCAAGGCATCCTGCCCACACACAAGAGCGAGCATGCGCATGAGCTTCAAGTACATCCTCGGCATCCTGCTTTTGCTCGGAGCCGTCGTCGCCATGATCGGATGGACGACGATGCGTCCCGGCACAGCACTGAACGAACCGGCCAAGCCGCCGGCCCTGATCGCCCATCGATGCGGTACCGCAGACGCTCCCGAGAACACGTTGACTGCCTGCCGCCTCTCCCTCTCGTACGGCGTCAAGAAACTCTGGGTGAGCGTGCAGGTCACCGAAGACGGCGTTCCCGTGCTGTATCGCCCCCGCGACCTCTCGGCCCTGACCGATGGCGCGGGCGATATCGCCCATACGTCTTACAAGACGCTCACCAGGCTCAATGCCGGCTGGCATTTCAAGGAAATGGGGACTTCCGGCGAAGTGACCTTTCCTTATCGGGACAGACCCGTGTCCATTCCTTCCCTGGAAGAGGTGATCGCGCTCCTGCCGGAGGACGCCGAACTCTTCGTTGACATCAAGACACCGGATGCAGTGCGCGCATCGAAGGCCATCGCTGATGTCCTGCAACGGCACAAGTTCTGGAGCAGGACCTGGATCTATTCGACACTGGCCGACAATCTGCGCGCCTTCGACAGCTACGCCCAGGCCCGACGTTTCGAAACGCGCGAAGAAACCCGGCAAAGACTGGTCAGCCTGGCCATGGAGCAGCGCTGCCCCGGCGCCCCGCACCCCGGCGCGCACATCGGCTTCGAGTTGCGGCGCGACATGGAAGTCACCGAGCCGCTGACCCTGGGCGGCGGTACCTCGAAGGTTTCCGCCCTGTTATGGAATGAGCGTGCGATGGCATGCATCAACGCCACGCAGGGCACGCGCATCACGCTGTTCGGCATCAACAACGAGAGCGACTACCGCCTCGCGGCCAGGCTCGGCGCCGACATGGTGATGGTCGACTCGCCCAGAATGGCATCGGCTTATAAGCTGGACCACGACAGCTGGCCGAAACGCCTGCTGGCGCGGTGGGGATGGCGCGAGCACTGACGACGCCACCGGAGCGCACGACATGTCCTGGACGATCTGCCGGATTTCCGAGCTGATTCGAACCGCGGAAATTGTAACTTTCCCGTTATACGAGCCTAGGCGGCTCTGAATCTTTGCACCGCCAAAGTACACGCCACGCCATGCTGCAGCACGATCCCGCCGCTGGCGTGCAGTCACCTCCTGACTGCTTGATCCGACTCCATCCATCTGTGTTAATTTTCGTCGGGGCAGCGGGTTCATTCCGCTGCCTCTACGAAGCCTCTCGAGCCGCATCGCCCCCTTCACCGGGCGGCATGTCCAGCCAATTCACGGGAGCATCACAGCGATGGCACTCACTCGTCGCGAGTTCATCAAGATCACCGGGCTAGGCCTGGCCGCATCGGGATTGGGCGTTTTAGGTTTCGGCGCAGCGGGCGAGGCGCAAGCCGCCGCGGTGCGGCCGTTCAAGCTCACCCATGCCACCGAAACGCGCAACACCTGCACCTACTGCTCGGTGGCCTGCGGCATCCTGATCTACAGCATGGGCGACCGCGCCAAGAACGCGCGTTCGAACATCATCCATATCGAGGGCGATCCGGATCATCCGGTCAACCGCGGCACGCTATGCCCCAAGGGCTCGGCGCTGCTCGACGTTGTACACGCCCCTACCCGCCTCAAAGCGCCGCGCTATCGGCCGCCCGGGGGGACCGAGTTCAAGGAGGTCTCCTGGGACTTCGCGCTGGATCGCATCGCGCGGCTGATGAAGGAAGACCGCGACAAAAATTTCATCGCGAAGAATCCAGCCGGCACGACGGTGAACCGGTGGACCACGACCGGCATGCTGGCCGCTTCGGCCTCATCCAGCGAAACCGCCTACCTTACCTGGAAGGTGGCCCGCTCCCTCGGCATGGTGGTGTTCGACAACCAGGCGCGCGTCTGACACGGACCGACGGTGGCCAGTCTGGCCCCATCATTCGGTCGCGGTGCGATGACCAACACCTGGCAGGACATCAAGAACGCCAATGTCGTAGTAGTGATGGGCGGCAATGCCGCCGAAGCGCATCCGTGCGGCTTCAAATGGGTGATCGAGGCGAAGATCGAGAACGGCGCCAAGCTCGTCGTGGTCGATCCGCGCTTTACGCGCACGGCCGCGGTGGCCGATTACTACGCGCCGATCCGCCCCGGCACCGACATCGCCTTCCTCAACGGCATCATCCATTACCTGCTGGAGAAGGACGCGATCCAGCACGAGTACGTGCGCGCCTACACCAATGCCGGCCTGATCGTGAAGGAAGGCTTCGACTTCCAGGATGGCCTGTTCAGCGGCTACAACGAGGAAAAGCACAGCTACGACAAGTCGAGCTGGGACTACGAACTGGATAAGGACGGCTACGCCCAGTCCGACGACACCTGGAAGAACCCGCGCTGCGTCATCAACCTGCTGAAGCAGCACGTCTCGCGCTACACGCCGGAAATGGTCTCGCGCATCTGCGGCACCCCGCAGGACAAGTTCCTGCACGTATGCGAACTGTTCGCCAGCACCGCCGCCCCGGACAAGGCGCTGACCTCGCTGTTCGCGCTGGGCTGGACCCAGCATTCGGTGGGCTCGCAGAACATCCGCAACATGGCCATGGTGCAGCTGCTGCTGGGCAATATCGGCGTGGCCGGCGGCGGCATGAATGCGTTGCGCGGGCATTCCAATATCCAGGGCCTGACCGACGTCGGCCTGCTCTCCAACCTGCTGCCGGGCTATATGAATCTGCCGGTGGACAAGGAGACCAGCCTCGACGAATACATGAAGACCAAGCTGTTCAAGCCGCTGCGTCCGGGCCAGACCAGCTACTGGCAGAACTACCGCAAGTTCTTCGTGAGCTTGCAGAAGGCCCTGTGGGGCGATGCGGCCACCAAGGACAACGACTGGGCCTATGACTGGCTGCCCAAGCTCGACGTGCCGCTGTACGACGTGATCAAGGCCTTCGAGATGATGAACGAAGGGCAGATGGGCGGCTATATCTGCCAGGGCTTCAATCCGCTGCAGGCCTTCCCGGACCGCGGCAAGATCCGCCGCGGCTTAAGCAAGCTGAAATTCCTGGTGACGATGGATCCTCTGGATACGGAAACCTCGCGCTTCTGGCAGGACTTCGGCCCGCAGAATCCAGCCAAGCCCGCCGAAATCCAGACCGAAGTGTTCCAGCTGCCGACCACCTGCTTCGCCGAGGAGAACGGCTCCCTGGTCAATTCCGCGCGCTGGCTGCAATGGCATTGGAAGGCGGCGGACGCGCCGGGCGATGCGAAGTCCGACATCTGGATCATGACCGGCATCTTCCAGCGCCTGCGCGAGATGTACCGCAAGGAAGGCGGCGCCTTCCCCGACCCGGTGCTTGGGATGACCTGGAAGTACACGGATCCCCACGAGCCGGATCCGGAAGAACTGGCCAAGGAAATGAACGGCCGCGCGCTTACCGACCTGATCGACCCGGCAACGAATACCGTCGTCACCAAGGCCGGCACCCTGCTCGACGCATTCGCGCAACTGCGCGACGACGGCACGACTTCCTCGGGCTGCTGGATCTTCACCGGCTGCTTCACCGAGAAAGGCAACCAGATGGCCCGCCGCGACGCCACCGACCCGCGCGAGCAAGGCATTGCGCCGAACTGGGCCTGGGCCTGGCCGGCCAACCGCCGCATCCTCTACAACCGCGCCAGCGCGGACCCGGACGGCAAGCCGTGGAATCCGTCCAAGCCGCTGATCTCGTGGAACGGCAGCAAGTGGGTGGGCATCGATGTGCCCGACTACGGCCCCACCGTAAAGCCATCCGACGGCGTCGGCCCCTTCATCATGAATGCCGAAGGCATGGGCCGGCTGTTCGCGCGGGATCTGATGGGCGACGGCCCCTTCCCCGAGCACTACGAGCCGCTGGAATCGCCGGTGGCGAACGTGCTGCATCCTAAGGTCAGCTCGAACCCGGTCGCCCGCGTCTTCCCGAATGACCGCGCCTCGTTCGGTAGCCCGCGGGACTTTCCCTACGTGGCCACCACCTATCGCCTTACGGAACATTTCCACTACTGGACCAAGCACGCGCTGATCAACGCCATCCTGCAGCCGGAAGAATTCATCGAGATCGGCGAGGTACTGGCGAAGGAAAAAGGCATCGAGCAAGGCGGTTGGGTGAAGGTGACGTCCAAGCGCGGCGAAGTGATCTGCAAGGCCTATGTGACCAAGCGCATCAAGCCGATGACCGTGGACGGCAAACCCACCCACGTGATCGGCGTGCCGATCCACTGGGGCTTCACCGGCCAGGCGCGAAAGGGCTACGGCGCCAATACGCTGACTCCGTCGGTGGGCGACGCCAACACCCAGACACCGGAGTTCAAGGCCTTCCTGGTCAATATCGAACGCACCGCGGCACCGGCGGCCTGAGGACAACAGCCATGTCAGATCTGCAATCGCAAGACTACGTGCGCCGCTCCGCCACCACCATGACGCCGCCGATGGCGCGCAGCCATGAGGACCAGGTCGCCAAGCTGATCGACGTCAGCCGCTGTATCGGCTGCAAGGCCTGCCAGGCGGCGTGCATGGAGTGGAACGACCTGCGCCCGGAGATCGGCCATTTCGAAGGCTCGTACGAAAACCCGGCGGATCTCGGCCCCAGCGTATGGACGCTGATGAAGTTCGCCGAGCACGAGAACGAAGAAGGTAATCTCGAGTGGCTGATCCGCAAGGATGGCTGCATGCACTGCGAGGATCCCGGCTGCCTGAAAGCCTGCCCTGCCCCGGGCGCGATCGTGCAGTACGCCAACGGCATCGTCGACTTCATCAGCGACAAGTGCATCGGCTGCGGCTATTGCGTCAAAGGCTGCCCGTTCAATATCCCGCGCATCAGCAAGAAGGACCACAAGTCGTATAAGTGCACGCTGTGCTCCGACCGCGTTGCCGTCGGACTGGAACCGGCCTGCGTCAAGGCCTGCCCCACCGGCGCGATCATGTTCGGCGCCAAGACCGATATGCAGCACCAGGCGCAGGAACGCATCGTCGAGCTGAAGTCGCGCGGCTTCCAGAATGCCGGCCTGTACGATCCGCAGGAAGTCGGCGGCACGCATGTGATGTATGTGCTGCAGCACGCCGACAAGCCCTCGCTGTATTCGGGCCTGCCCGACAAGCCGCGCATCAGCCTCACCGTCGACGCCTGGAAGGGCTTTATCAAGCCGCTGGGCCTGGCCGGCATCGCGCTGGCCGCGCTGGCCGGCTTCTTCCACTGGATCAGCGCCGGCCCGAACGAAGTCACCGAGGAAGACGAGGCCGAGGGCGAACGCGTACTGCGCGAAGGCGAGGAGAAGGCGTCATGACCCGCCCGAAGAACGCGATCATCCGCTACACCCTGCCCAACCGCATCAACCACTGGATCACCGCGATCTGCTTCGTGCTGCTGGTGCTGTCGGGCCTGTCGATGTTCCACCCGATGCTGTTCTTCCTGTCCGGCCTGTTCGGCGGCGGGCAATGGACACGGGCGGTGCATCCATGGATCGGCGTGGTGCTGCTGCTCAGCTATCTCGGCCTGATCGTGCAGTTCTGGCGCGAGAACCTGCTGAACCGCGACGATGCGGCCTGGATGAAATCGATCGGCCCCGTCATCGCCAATGATGAGGAACACACGCCCCCGGTCGGCCGCAACAACGCCGGCCAGAAACTGGTGTTCTGGTCGATGACCCTGCTGATCCCCGTGCTGTTCTTCAGCGGCCTGGCGATCTGGGAGGTGTATTTCGGCGCAGCCACCTCGATTCCCGTGCAGCGCGCGGCGGCCTTGATCCATAGTCTGGCGGCGCTCGCGGCGATCATCGTGTGGATCGTCCACGTATATGCGGCGATCTGGGTGCGTCACTCGGTGCGCGCCATGACCCAGGGCTATGTGACGCCGGGCTGGGCCTGGCGCCATCATCGCAAGTGGCTGCTGGAACTGGCCCAGCACGGCAAGACCGACGACTCCAGGAAACGCACGTGAGACAAGCCGAAGCGCCGCCCAGCGGCAAGTGGACCGGGCCTTCGCATGCCGGCGTCAAGGCGCCCGATCCAATCCTGCTGCCCGATCCGGCGAAGCGCTTCGCCGCCACCGCGCAACGGCTTGAGCAGCTCGCCGCGGGACATCCGATGGAAGCGTGGTTGCGTTTTGTCGCCGGGCTGGCGCGTGCGCAACACGCGGTGGCGACGACGCTTGCTCCTGCGGCGACGCTAGAGCCGGCGATGGTGGCGCACTCGATCGAGGCCCGCTTGCCGCCGCTGGCGGCGGATGGCCATCGCCGCGACCCGTCGTGGCGCGAAGGGCTTGCGTTGCTGCTCGACCGTATCGACCGCAAGGGGTTGCCGCCCGCGGCGCTGGCCGTCATCGATGCATTGCGCGGCAGCGATGCAGCTACCCAGGATCGCTTGGCCGACCAGTTCCTGCGCGGTGGACTGGCTGCTGCAGATGCAGGCGCCGCCGTCTATGTCGCTGCCGCCCTGCAGGTTTATTTCACCTGCTCGGCTTCGCGCCTGAAAGCCGACGAATTAAGGCTGCTCGAGGAACGCGGCCTTTGCCCATGCTGCGGCTCGCCCCCGGTCGTCGGCCTCATCACCGCCAGCGGCTCCACGCCTGGCACGCGCTATCTGTATTGCTCGCTTTGTTCCACCGCCTGGAATTACGTGCGCGCCGTGTGCATCACCTGCGCCGGCACGCGGCAGTTGTCGCTGCATGCTATCGACGGCGACCCCGGCGTGGTGAAAGCCGAGACCTGCGGCGAATGCCAGACCTACGCCAAGCTGCTGTACCAGCTGCAGGACATGCAGGCCGACCCCTACGCCGATGATCTCGCCTCACTGGGCCTGGATATCCTGGTCGCCGAAGCAGGCTTCGCGCGGCACGCGCCGAATCCCCTGCTGCTCGTCGCCTAGCGCATCGCCAGCCACGACGCGATGGCCCCACCCAGGACGCCAAAGCCCACCACCGCAAGCGCCACCGCCGCCAGCACTCGCCACGGAAACGAGCGCGCCAGCATCGCCAGCGACGGCAGGCTTACCGGCGGCAAGGTCAGCAGCAAGGCAGCCGCGGGGCCACCGCCCATGCCCAGCGCCAGCATCGCCTGCACGATGGGCACTTCGCCGGCGGTCGGAATCACGAACAGCATGCCGGCCAGCGCCATCGCGGCAATCCATAACCATTGATCGCCGATCGCCGGCCCGATCGCCGGAAACATCCACGCACGAAATGCGCCCAGCAGCAGCACGATCACCACATATTCGGGAATCAGGCGCACGGCCATGCGGCCGAAGATCCAAGCCCACCGTTTAGCCACCCCGGCCAGCGAACGCGGCTCCGGCTCGACCACCAAGGTGTCGCCGGGCGTTGAAGCAACCGCACCCGCCATCCGGCTGGCGAGATAGCCCAGGCCGAACACCATCGGCACGCCAAGACACAGGCGCAGCACCGTCCAATGCCAACCAAGCACGAAGCCGGTAAACACCAGCGTCGCCGGATTCAGCACCGTATTGCCCAGCCAGAACGCCATCGCCGCCCCCGGCGCCGCCTGGTGCCTGCCCATGCCCACCACCACCGGCGCCGCGCAGCAGGTGCACATCATCCCCGGCATGGCCAGCAAGCCACCGGCGAGCACGCCACCCAGGCCGCGACCGCCGAGCACGCGCCGCACCCAATCAACCGGCAACAACGCCTGGATACCGGACCCCAGCAGCAAGCCCAGCACCATCGCCTGCCAGATCGCCTTGCCATAGGCCAGCGCGTAGCCGAGCGCGGCATCCCAGGATGGCGCCGGCGCGCTGGCCGCATCGCCCATCAGGATCGAATGGCCGATCGAATGCCCCGACGCGGCGACGAAGGCCCGGTCGTAGTACGGATGCCATTTCACGTAGAACAGGCCGGCCACCGCCAGCAACAGGAAGACGCAAAAACGTGCGACACGCGCAGCCGGCAACGCGACGGACATTGCTCACCCCGTGAACCCAGGATTACGTGACGGCCCTACAGGGCACGAACTGGCCGGCCGATGCCGCAGGACGAAGGCGCTGCGCAGGCGGCAGATGCTGCGGACGGCCATGGCCATCGCGCGCCGGGCAGGATGCTACGTCATGCGGCCGAAGTCACTATCGACGCGCCATGCACGCCGCCGCCTTGACCATGGCCCGACCCGCGCCGCAGCATAGGTTCCGCTCCACGACCCGGTTGTCATGCAATGTTCGCGAGCACGCGCTGCAATCGGACACCCGGCAATGCCACGGATAAGCGATGTGACCGGACCTGAGGCCACCTCCCTGCGCCACCTTCCCGCCGTCGCCACCGTACTGGCGACCCGTGGGGCCGCCGCCTTGGTGGAACGCCACGGACGCCTCGCCGCCACCGACGCCATCCGCCGCGTGATCGACGAAACGCGCGAGGCCATGCGCGCCACCGCTTCCGCCGCTCCCGACGCCGATGAACTTGCGGAACGCGCGGCCGCACGACTGGATGCCCGGCTGCCCAGCCTGCGCCCGCTGTTCAATCTCACCGGCACCGTGCTGCACACCAACCTCGGCCGCGCGCTGCTGGCCGAGGCCGCGATTGAAGCCGCCACCGCGGCGATGCGCAGCGCGGTGGCGCTGGAATACGACCTGGACGATGGCGAGCGCGGCGAGCGCGACGACCACCTGCGCGGCCTGCTATGCGAGCTGACCGGCGCCGAAGACGCCACCGTGGTCAACAACAACGCCGCGGCCGTACTGCTCAGCCTCAATACCTTTGCCCTGGGCCGCGACGCGCTGGTTTCGCGCGGCGAGCTGATCGAGATCGGCGGCGCCTTCCGCATGCCCGAGATCATGGCGCGCGCCGGCGCGCGCATGGTCGAGGTGGGCACCACCAACCGTACGCATCCCGCCGACTATCGCGAGGCGATGAGCGAACGCACCGGCCTGGTGCTGAAGGTGCATACCTCCAACTACCGCATCCAGGGCTTTACCGCGGAAGTCGGCGCGCGCGAGCTGGCGGCGATCGCCGATGCCGCCGGCGTGCCGCTGCTGAATGACCTGGGCTCCGGCATGCTGGTCGACCTGTCCCGCTACGGCCTGGCGAAGGAACCCACCGTGCGCGAAGCCGTGGCCGAAGGCGCGCGGCTGGTCACTTTCTCCGGCGACAAGCTGCTGGGTGGGCCGCAAGCCGGCTTTATCGTCGGCGACCGCGCGCTGATCGAACGCATCAACCGCAATCCGCTCAAGCGCGCCTTGCGCGTGGACAAGCTGCGCCTTGCCGCGATCGAAGCCACGCTCAAGCTCTACCGCGACCCTGACCGTCTGGCCGAACGCCTGCCCACGCTGCGCTTCCTCGCCCGCACCCAGGCCGAGATCCAAACCCAGGCGCACCGTCTGCAAGCGGCGGTTGCCGAGCGGCTGGGCAGCAGTTTCTCGGTGGAGGCCGGCGACTGCCTCAGCCAGGTCGGTTCCGGCGCCTTGCCGCTGGATACGCTGGCCAGCGCCGCCCTGCTGATCCGCCCGCAGGGCAGCCAGACCTTGCTGGAACGGCTGGCCGCAGCGCTGCGCGCGCTGCCGCAACCGGTCATCGGCCGCATCGCCGACGGCGCGCTGCGCCTGGACCTGCGCTGTCTGGACGAAGCCGACGAAGTGTCCCTGCTGGCGAGCCTGGCGCGATTGAATCTCGACGGGCTCCACGCGGGCGCTCCATGATCGTCGGTACCGCGGGCCATATCGATCACGGCAAGACCTCGCTGATCAAGGCCCTGACCGGCGTCGACGGCGACCGCCTCAAAGAAGAAAAAGCCCGCGGCATCACCATCGACCTGGGCTTCGCCTACCTGCCGCTGGCCGATGGCACGACGCTGGGCTTTGTCGACGTGCCGGGCCACGAACGTTTCGTGCACACCATGGTGGCCGGCGCCAGCGGCATCGATATCGCGCTGCTGGTGGTGGCGGTCGACGACGGCGTGATGCCGCAGACACTGGAGCATCTGGCGATCCTGGACCTGCTGCAGATCCGGCGCGGGCTGATCGCGCTGACCAAGGTCGATATGGCCGCGCCGGGTCGGCTGGCCGAAGTGGGCGCGCAGATCCAGGCCGTCATCGCCGGCACTGCGCTCGAAGGCGCCGACGTGTTCCCGGTGTCTTCGGTCAGCGGCCTGGGCATCGACAGCCTGCGCGACCGCCTTGCCGCCGAAGCGCAGACGCTGGGCGAGCGCGCGGCCGACGGCCGTTTCCGGCTTGCGGTCGATCGCGTATTCACCCTGCCCGGCATCGGCCTGACGGTGACCGGCACGGTGCTGTCCGGAGTGGTGCGAGTGAAGGACCAGGTCATGCTGAGCCCTTCCGGCCTGAGCGCGCGCGTGCGCTCGCTGCATGCGCAGAACCGCGCGGTGGAGCTGGGCCGCGCCGGCGATCGCTGCGCGCTGAATCTCGCCGGCGACGGCGTCAGCAAGGACGCCATCCGGCGCGGCGACATGGTGGTCGATCCGTTCCTGCACGCGCCGGCCGAGCGCATCGACGCGCGCCTGCGCCTGCTGCCCGGCGAGGCGAAACCGATCGGCCAGTGGTTTCCCGCCCACCTGCATCACGGCGCCAGCGAAGTGGGCGTGCGCGTGGTGCTAGTCGAGGACGAGCAACTGGCGCCCGGCCAGGCGGCCGATGTGCAGCTGGTACTGAATCGACCGATAGCCGCCGCCGCGCTCGACCGCTTCGTGCTGCGCGATGTCTCCGCGCAACGCACCATCGGCGGCGGCCAGTTCCTCGATCTGCGCGGACCGCCGCGCCAGCGGCGCACCGCCGAACGCCAGGCCCAGCGCGCCGCGCTGATGACCAGCGATCCACTGCGGGCCTTCGCCGCCCTGCTCGATGCTCCGCCATTCGCCTGGGACCTGGTGGCGTTCGCGCGGGATCGCGCGCTATCCGCGGCCCGGGTGGAGGAAATCGCCACGGCGCTGTCGCCGGTGATCTTCGCTACCGGCGACCAGCGCGTAGCCATCAGCCAAGCGCATTGGCGACATTTCGTCGCGCGGCTGATCGAGTTTCTCGGCGCCTTCCATGCCGCCAACCCGGACCTGCAAGGCATCGGCCGCGAACGGTTGCGCCTGGCCCTGCAGCCGCGCCTGCCCGTCCCCGCGTTTGCGCTAGCACTGCAACACCCCGATCTGGCCGAGCGCATCGTGCGGGACGGCGCCTTCGTGCGCCTGCCCAGCCACAGCATGCGGCTGAGCCCCGAACGCGAAGTGCTGTGGCAGGCGATCGCGCCATTGCTGGAGGGCGAAGCCCGTTTCCGTCCGCCCCGGGTGCGCGACCTGGCCTGGACGCTGACGCGCCAGGAACATGAAGTGCGCCAGCTGCTGAAATTCGCGGCGCGGCTGGGCCGGGTCGACGAAGTGGCGCACGACCATTTCTTCCTGCGTGCGACCATGCACGAAATGGCCCTGATCGCCGCCGCGCTCGCCGACGAGGCGGCGGACAACCGCTTTACTGCCGCGCAGTTCCGCGACCGGCTCGACAACGGTCGTAAAGTGGCGATCCAGATCCTAGAATTCTTCGACCGCCAAGGGGTCACGCTCAATCGCGGCACCTTGCGGCGAGTGCAGGCGCGCTATCTGGACCTGTTCGCGCCGGCGGCAAGCGCAACGCATGGAAGAGAATCGTCTCCGGTGGGGCGTCCGGACTTCAAATCCGGGTGAGGCAGATCAGACTGTCTCGGGTGGGTTCGACTCCCACTCTCTTCCGCCATCGTTCGATGGCCGATCAAACGACGTCGATACCCGGGGTGCCTGCCACCACCTTGCCGATGATGCTTGCCCGCGGATATCCCGCCGCCTCGATCATGGCCCGTATCGTTTCCGCCTTTTCCGCCTTGCATGCCACCAGCAGGCCGCCGGACGTCTGCGGATCGGTCAACAAGGCGCGACGCCATTCCGGCAGATCCGGCGGCAACGCCACGCCGTCGCCATAGCTGGTCCAGTTGCGCTTGGACGCGCCGGTTACGTAACCCGCCTCCGCCAAGGCTTCGGCACGCGCAAAAAACGGAAGGCGCGACTGCTCGATGCGGATCCGCACGCCACTGCCGCGCGCCATCTCCATGCCATGCCCGAGCAGGCCGAAGCCGGTGACGTCGGTAATCGCGTGGACATCCTCGTCCTGCGCCAGCTCGTGTCCGACGCGGTTGAGCAGCGTGGTCGAAGCCAGCATCTCGTCGTAGGCATCCGCCGGCAGCACCTGTTTCTTGAAAGCCGCCGAATAGATGCCGACGCCGAGGCCCTTGGTCAGAATCAGCGCATCGCCAGGCCGCGCGCCGGCATTGCGGCGCACCTGCTCCGGCGTGCACAGACCGATCGCGGCCAGCCCATAGATCGGCTCCGCCGAATCGATCGAATGCCCGCCGGCCACCGGAATACCGGCCTGCGCGCAGATCGCCTCGCCGCCGGCGAGGATCGCGCGCACCGTATCCACCTCCAGCTTGCCCAGCGGCATGCCAAGAATGGCCAGCGCCATGATCGGCTTGCCGCCCATGGCGTAGACGTCTGACAGCGCATTGGCCGCGGCGATGCGGCCGAAGTCGTAGGGGTCGTCCACCACCGGCATAAAGAAATCGGTGGTGGCGATCACGCAGGTGCGTTCGTCCACCTGCCATACCGCCGCATCGTCGCTGGATTCGGTGCCGACCAGCAGTTGCGCGAACGGCATCGCCGCGGCCTTGCCGGCAAGCAGCTGCTGCAACACGGCCGGTGCGAGCTTGCAGCCGCAGCCGCCGCCGTGGGCCAGATCGGTCAGACGTTCAGAGGCCATGCCGGATCCCTTGCAGTTACCGGTAGCCTGAAACCAGGCCTCGGCGAGCATAACGGAACGATTTCCCACTTTCCGTCATACGACGTAGCTATAGTCGGGCGTCCATTCCACCCAGACGCACGCCCATGCCCATCCTCTCCCGCATCGCCTTCGCCGTGGCTTTGAGCGCCACCGCCCTGTCCGCCTCCGCGGCGGAACTGAAAGTGATGAGCTTCAATGTCCGCACCTTGGCTGCCCAGGACGGCCCCAACGCCTGGGACAAGCGGCGCGAGCTGTTCGTCGACACCATCCGCCAGGCGCATCCGGACGTGATCGGCACGCAGGAGCTGTTCAAGCAGCAGGGCGACGACACCGTCCAGCGCCTGCCGGAATACACCTGGTTCGGCCGCGACCGCTTCGGCAAGCATGCCGAGGAACATATGGGCATCTTCTACCGCAAGGATCGGCTGAAGCTGGTGAAGTCCGGCGACTTCTGGCTGTCGGATACGCCCGACAAGGTAGCCAGCATTACCTGGGGCAATGTGTTCCCGCGCATGGTCAACTGGGCGCTGTTCGAGCGGCTGGACGATCACAAGCAGTTCTATCTGCTGGACACCCACTTCCCCTATCGCGACCAGGACGAGGACGCCCGCACCAAGGGCGCGCGCGAAATGGCCGCATGGATCGCCAAGCTGCCGGCCGATGTGCCGGTGATCGTCACCGGCGACTTCAATACCGAGCCGAGCAGCGAGGCGCACAAGATCCTCACGGCCGCGCTGAAGGACGCCTGGGATACCGCGCCGAAGCGCGAAGGCCCGACCAAGACCTTCCACGACTTCACCGGCCAGCCGACCGTGCAGATCGACTGGATTCTCTATCGCGGCGTCAAGGCCAATGCGGTCAGCGTCCTGACTACCTCGAAGGATGGGCGTTATCCGTCGGATCACTTCCCGATCGCGGCCGATTTCACGCTGTAGATCAGAAAGGCCGCAACCATTCGCGGCCGCGGGGCGACTCAGTAGTGATCCAGGGCATCCGGCCCTGGCCAGCCACCGTCGCCCCAAGCCATGAACGCGCCCCTGCCCCGTCCTTCCGTCCACCCCGGCCTGCTGGGCGACACCGTCGCCCGCGACTACTCCCACAAACTGCGCCTGTTCAATGCCTTCGCCGAGCCGGAGCTGCGGCAGGCCATTGCCGCGCTCGAACTGAAACCGGGGATGCGCGTCCTGGATGCCGGCTGCGGCACCGGCGAAGCGCTGGGCTGGCTCGGCGCCGAAGTGGGCCATGCCGGCATGGTGGCGGGGATCGATCTGGCGTCGGCGCATACCTCGGCGGCCCGCCGCCATGCGCCGCGCGATGCCTGGATCATGCAGGCCAACCTGCTGATGGCGCCGCTGGCGCGGGAGACCTTCGACCTGGTGTGGTCGGTCAACACGGTGAATCATCTGCGCGATCCCGCTGAGGGCGTGCAGGCCCTGGCGGCGCTGCTGCGTCCGGGCGGGCGAATCGCGCTGGGCCAAAGCTCGCTGCTGCCGGACATGTACTTCGCCTGGGACGCGCGGCTGGAACGGGTGACCAATGAAGCCGTGCGCCAGTACTACCGCGACCGCTACGGCCTGGACGAACGCGACCTGACCGCGGTGCGCTCGCTGGTCGGCCTGCTGCGCCGTAGCGGATTGCGCGATGTCGCGGTGCGCACGTGCCTGATCGAACGGATGGCGCCGATCCGCGCCGCCGACGAGGACTATCTGGTCGAGGCGATCTTTCGCGGCAGCTGGGGCGAGCGGCTGCGGCCTTATCTGTCAGACAGCGACTACGCGGCCCTGGTCCGACTCTGCGACCCGGAACACCCGGACTTCGCCTTGCGTCGCCCTGACTTCCATTTTCTACAGAGCTTTACGCTGGCAGTCGGCGCGATCTGATCGACAGAATCGAAAACGGCCGCGAATGGCGCCAGCGCGCCATGTGTTAAGGTCGGCCGCCTATCGGGTACAGGACATATATATGCCTATCAATCTGAAGTCGCTGTCGGCCGACGAACTCGCAAAGCTGATCTCCAACGCGCGCACGCAGCTCGAAAAGTCGCGCAGCCAGCAGGTCGCCGAAGTGCGCGCCCAGATCGAAGTACTGCTGAGGGACTCCGGCGTAAGCCTGGCCGAGGCCTTCCCGCGCCAGGTCGGCAAGGGCAAGAGCAAGGGCAGCGTGGCGGCCAAATACCGCAATCCGGAAGACCCCAGCCAGACCTGGTCGGGCCGCGGCAAGCGTCCGCTGTGGCTGGTGGCCCAGCTGAAGAAGCGCGGCGTGACTTTGGACAGCCTGCTGATCGACGGCGCCGCCGCGCCGGCCAAGAGCACGGCCAAGAAACGGACCGCGGCGCCGGCCGGCAAGCGCGCACCGGCGCGCGCGGTGAAGAAGGCGACGAAGAAGGCCGGCAGGAAGGCCGCGAAACCCGCAGGCCGCGGCCGCAAGAGCTGAAACAGGCCCCGTAACGCAAAGTGCCCCGCATGGCGGGGCACTGGATGCTGCGATAAAGAAATCGCCGGCGGCGCTTACTTATGCACCTGCACCGCGTTGCAGCTCGGCGCGCTCAGGGTCGGCGGCGAGGCCAGCAGGCCGGGCGTCTGCATCGACGAGCAGTTGAACACGCGGCCCTTGGTGGTGGTCGCGGTGTAGGTGAGCTGCTGGCCGCCGAGCTTGTCCGGCTCCCCGGCCTTCACGTTGGAGATGGTCAGCTCGTCCGACGAGGCCAGGCCGATCATTTTCGCCGTCTCGGTCTGCAGCGGCACGATCGCATCGTTGACGCTCATGGTGGAGCAGCCGGCGAGCGCCAGCATGGACAACAGGCTCAAAGTCTTCCTCATGATTCCCTTTCCTTTTCCATGGTCGGTGTTGTCCCGCCGCCGTCGCGGACAGTCGGAGGAACGCCAGAAGCGCGAGGGTTGATGGTCTTGCCTGGTATCCCCTGAGCGACGTGGAATCTCCCTTCGACGCCGTAGCGCTTCGCGGCAAGACCCCTTTCCGCCGACCGAGACACCGGCAACGCGATCGATCCGACAGGGCATTCCTGGATCGAACGCATGACCGGCGCGCCTCGCCGGCGAGCATAGCACGCAGGTAATTGCGTACCAGTCGCGGATATCAGCCAGCGGAAATCCGTCACGTAATGCGTGACGGCATGGATGCCACGGCCCCACGACGACACTGAAAACGGGCGGCGACGACGCCCGTCACCGCCACGCGAAACGGTGGCGCGCCATCCCCAATCACGTGTACTGCACAGCGACCTCAAGAATCGAGATCGTCCTCGCCGCGCTTGGGTGACGTAACCGCTATCAGCGACTCCAGCTCATAGCGAGCCATCCCCGTCTCTCCCCTCTCCAGATGACCAAGCGCCTTCTCGATGCGCTCGCGCAGCACTTGCGCCTGCGCTTCGCGGCGGGCGCGGAAGCGTGCCTGGCGCTGCGCGCCGGTGAGTGGACTTTCCGTGCGCGGACGGCCTCGGCTGCGCTTGAACGCCAAGGGCAATTGCAGGGTGCCGGGATCGCGTGCGTCGACCATGTTCGTGCTCCTGGTGAAGTCGCGCGCATTTTAAGTTACGTAACTAAAAATTGCAAGCAAAAATCATCAATTCCCCGAATAAATTTTCAGGAAAATAAATGGATTAAGAAATTTTCCTAGAGTGATTTATCTTGCCGTGGCGCGGTTATTTGGCCAGCCGGCGCCATCGAGCGGATGTCACGCGACGTCCGCCGCCACTACCAAGGCAAAGCGAAGCCGGAGCTCAGTTACCACCCGCACCAGGGCCCGGTGTCGGATTTTGTAAAAGCGGATCGCGGATATCGCCATCGCCTCTTTGCTATAGGAGTCGCCTGGCTATCCCCAGGCAAAGGACCCGGCATGCACCGTCAATTCCTGCAGTTCGTTCTGGCCGGCGCGCTGTGCGCCCTGCTCGCTCCGACCGGGAGCCTCGCGGCCCCCGCCAAGAACTCCCACTGGACCGCTGCATGGAGCGCCGCGATGGATTCGCCGGGCCCGCGGCTGTCCGATCAGACCGTGCGCCAGATCGCCCGCGTCAGCATCGGCGGCTCAGCGGTGCGGGTGCGGCTGTCCAATCTGTACGGCGATGGCCCGGTGACGCTCGGCCCGGTGCACGTGGCGTTACGTACCGAAGGCTCGTCCACGGTGAAAGGCTCCGATCGCGAGCTGCGCTTCGGCGGTAAATCCAGCGTCACCATTCCGAAGGGCGGCAGCGCGCTGAGCGACACCGTGGCGCTCGAAGTAAAACCCCTGCAGGAGCTGGCGATCAGCCTCTACGTCCCGGCCGGCGCCGCGCCGGGCCCGTCGACGTTACATAACGCCGGCCTCGCCACCGCCTATCTGACCGAACAAGGCGACGCCACCGCGAGCACCGACTTCCCGGGCACTCAAGTAAACGGCAGCCGCTTCTTCCTCAGCGATATCGAAGTGGCCAGCCCGACCGAGCGCCATGTCCTGGTGGCCTTCGGCGACTCCATTACCGATGGCGTGGGCGCCAACCAGAACACCTACCAGCGCTGGCCCGACTATTTCGCCGACCGCCTGCGCGCCGATCCGGCGCTGACCGCTGTCGCGGTGGCGAACTCCGGCATCGGCGGCAACCGCGTGTTGAACGACAGCTTCGGCCCCAGCGCGCAGGCGCGCTTCGACCGCGATGCGCTGGACAAGCCCGGCGTGCGCTGGATCGTGCTGCTGGAAGGTATCAACGATATCGGCGGCTCCGGCCAGCCGGCCGCGCCGAAGGACAATGTCTCGGCCGAGCAGATCATCGAAGGCATGAAGGCGCTGATCGCCCGCGCGCATGCCAAGGGCGTGAAGATCTACGGCGCCACGCTCACGCCGTTCGGCGGCGCGGGATGGCCGTACCACTCGTCACGTAACGAGCAGAAGCGGCAGGCGGTGAACACGTGGATCCGCAACGGCGGCGCATTCGACGGCGTGGCGGATTTCGAGAAGGCGATCCAGGATCCGGCGCATCCAGATCGGATGCTGCCTGCTTACGACAGCGGCGATCACCTGCATCCGAACGGAGCGGGCTACGAGGCGATGGCGAAAGCGGTGGACCTGAAGTGGCTTGCGCCGTGACAGGTGGTACGTAACGGTGCGCGCGTCACGTCGCAGGTGAGGGCCGCCGACAACGACCTGACGCGCGTCCGGAAACCCCGCTATGCCGGATGCCGCTTCCCGCAGCCCATGCAGGATCGATACGGTCCCCAGCGCCCCTCCCTGGCGCGCCCGAGCAGGCAGCCGCAGACATAACAGGCTGCCCCGCGCCCGCGCCGCCATCGCAACAGCCGTCCGGCCTGCACGCCATACAAGGCGATGCTGGCCGCGCCGCCCGCCACGATCAGGCAGGAAGGAAGATCGGGCATCGACCACCCGCCCGCTGCCCGCGCGACGCCGAACAGGCTTTCCGCACCCCAGGCGAACAGCGCGCCGCACAAGGCGGGCAGCAGGCAGGGCGCCATCAGGCGCAGGCACATCCGATCGACGTAGGACATGGCGGGCTCTCCGGGGACGAGCCGGCAAGCGTCGCCGAGCGATATCTCAAAAGCTGAGACCGGCCGCTACGCCGCGTGGATCAACGGCCGGCCTTCGCCATCGCGCACGCAGGCCAGCGGCACGCCATAGATCTTCGACAGCACCTGCGCATCCAGCACCTGTTCGCGGCCGCCGTGGCGCACCAGCCGTCCCTGGGCCAGCAGCGCGACATCATCGGCATAGCGCGCGGCGAGGTTGAGATCGTGCAGCACGACGATCACGCCGAAGCCCTGCCCCGCCAGCTGCTGCGCATGTCCGAGCAGCTCATGCTGGTGGGCGATATCCAGTCCGGCCTCCGGTTCGTCCAGCAACAGCCAGCCCGGCGCCTCGCGGCAATCCCAGATCTGCGCCAGCACGCGTGCCAGCTGCACGCGCTGCTGCTCGCCGCCGGACAACTCCAGATAGTTGCGCTGGCGCAGATCCCATGTACCCGTTGCCCGCAGCACCATCTCGACGATGCGGCGATCGGCCAGCCGCGGCGAGGCCGCGCCATGCGGGCTGCGTCCGAGCATGGCCACCTCTTCGGCGCTGAAGCCGAAACCCAGCTGCACACGCTGCGACAGCATCGCGCGCCGGCGCGCCAGTTCCGGCGCGGGCCAGCGCGCCAGCGACACGCCGTCCAGCGTCGCCATACCCATCGATGGCCGCAGCAACCCGGCCAGCACGCCGAGCAGGCTGCTCTTGCCGGCGCCGTTCGGACCGATCAGGGCCAATACCCGCCCCGGCTGCGCACGCAGGCTGATCGATTGCAGCACGCGGCGCGCGCCGTAATGCAGGTGCACATCGCGCGCTTCCAGATAACGCTCGTCCGGATCGGGCAGCGTGCGCCAATCCACCGCCACATTCATACGGTTTCTCCCACGCGCAGGCGCGACAGCAGCCACAGGAAGAACGGACCGCCAAGCAAGGCGGTGATCACGCCGACCGGCAGCTCCGCCGGCGCCACCACGATGCGCGCCACCGCGTCGGCGCCGATCATCAGGCTTGCTCCGGCCAGTGCCGATCCCGGCAGCAGCAGCCGATGATCCGGCCCCCATACCAGCCGTAGCACATGCGGCACCAGCAGGCCGACGAAACCGATCACTCCGCACATCGCCACGGCCGCCCCGGTCGCCAGCGCAACCACCGCAATCAGGCGGCGGCGCAACCGGCGCGGTTCGAAGCCGAGCAAGCTGGCCTCGCGCTCGCCGAGCAGCAAGGCGTTCAAGGCGCGCGCCTGCGTCGGCAGCCACAGCAAGGGCAGCAGCATCAGCGGCGCCACCGCGCCGAGCCGCGCCCAACTGGTACCGCCGAGGCTGCCCAGGGTCCAGAAGGTCAGGTCGCGCAGCTGGTGTTCGTTGGCCAGATAGGTGAGCACCCCCACGCCCGCCATCGCGATGGCGTTGATCGCCACGCCGGCGAGCAGCAAGGTGGCCACGCCGGGACGGCGGCTGCCGAACAGATACACCAGGAAGGTCGCCAGCAGACCGCCGGCGAAGGCGGCAAAGGCGACGCCGAACGAACCTAGCAAGGGCGGCAGCGCCGCCGTCATGGCGCCGCCCAGCACGATCATCCCGATCGCCCCCAAGGCCGCGCCGGCCGACACACCTACCAGCCCCGGCTCCACCAGCGGGTTACGGAACAAGCCCTGCATGGTTGCGCCGCTGCAGGCCAAGGCAGCGCCGACCAGGCTGGCCATCAGCACGCGCGGCACGCGCAGCGTCAGCACCACCGCGTCCTGCCCCTGCGCCGCCGCGCCATCCAGCCAGCGCAGCAGTGCGCCGAGCACCTGTGCGGCCGACAACGGCATGGCGCCCACCGCCATGCCGCCGATCGCGGCGGCGGCCAGCAGCGCCGCCAGTCCGCCCAGCGCCCAGGCCCGCGCGCTCACGGCGTGGCGCCGCGGCAGCGCAATGCTGTTCATGGCCGCACGCCGGCCAGTTCGCGCTGCAATTGCAGTTCGTGCTCGGCATTGCGCGGACCGAAGCCGAGCAAGGCCTGGCCGTCGACGAAGAGGATGCGCCGCGCCTTGCCGGCCGGCGTCAAGGCCACGCCGGGCAGGCGCAGCACGCCATCCACGCCGCCGATTTCTTGTTCGCGCTCGCGCATCAGCAGGATCACCTCGGGCGCCAGCGCAACCAGCGCTTCCGCCGACACCGATTTGTAGCCGTTGAAGCCGTCCGCGATCTGCGTGCCGCCGGCCAGCACGATCGCGCTGGCGGCAGCGGTTTCGCGGCCGGCCGCCTTGGGGCTGCCGTCGGTCGCCATCAGGAACACCACGCGCGGATGGCTCTTCATGCCGGCGACGGCTTTCGCCAGCTCGGCGTACTGCGCCGCCATCCGCTGCGCGAGCGCTGCGGCCGCCGCATCGCGATCCAGGACGCGGCCGATTTCCCGCACTTTCGCCACCACGCCCTCGGGCGTGCGCGCGGTCGGCATCAGCTCGATGCGCACGCCCGCCTCGCGCAACTGCGCGATCACCGGCGGCGGGCCCGCGTCATGAGTGGCGAGGATCAGATTGGGCCGCAAGGCCAGCACGCCTTCCGCAGCCAGCTGCCGCACATAGCCGACATCGGGCAGCTTGTGCGCTTCTGCCGGCCACACGCTGGTGCTGTCCACGCCGACCAGGCCCTGCTGCGCATCCAAGGCATAGACGGTCTCGGTGATATCGCCGCCGAGCGCCACGATGCGTGGCGCCTCCGCGGCCACCGCGGCCTGCGCGCACAGCGCCAACGCCACGGCGCCCAACCAGCAACGGCTGCGCTCAAACATGCGACACCTCCGCACCGGCCAGGCCTTCGGCCAGTTCACGCCATGCCGCCAGTTCCGGTATGCCGGGTTTGCGCTTGCCGAAGAACTGCACGATCTGGCCGCCCTCGGCGTCGTACAGCTCCAGCGAGGTCACCTGCCCTTCCGGGCTGGGTTTGCGCACCATCCAGCTCTGCGCGATGCGGTCTTCGCGCAGATGCAGGTTGAAATCCTCGTCCAGGATGTTCAGCCACGGTCCGACGGTCTTGATCTCATGGACCGGGCCGGTGTGGATCTGCACCACGCCCGGCGAACCGACGAAGACCATGATCGGCAGCCCGCTCGCCGCCGCGCTGTTCAGCACCGTGCGTACCGCGCCGTCATCCACGCGCCGCGCGAATTCGGGGCCGACCAGGCGCAATGCCTGCGTGCGCGTCACCTCATGCCTCTTCAGCAGCGCGAAGAAATCGTGCGGATCGCGCATGCGGCGCCATTGTTCGCGCAAGGAAGCGACATCCACCGCCTCATCGTCGCGGCGCAGCGGCAGCGGCTCTTCCACCGCCGCCAGTTCGAGCAGTGGCGACTGCACCGGCGCGGCGAAACGCGCGACCAGGCCGGACCACGCATCCTGCCGGCTGCGCTCGGTGAGATACACCTTATGCACCGCGCGCCCGTCGCCATCGAAGAACTGCAGGCTGCGCAGCCAGCGTCCACGCGATTCCTCGCGCACGGCGAAGCCGAACACCCAATGGCGCAGGAACAGGCGCAGATCGATCGCCTCGTCCAGCACCACGCCCATCGCGCCGCCGATCTCGATGTTGGCGAACTCGCCCTTCTTTTCGTGTACGCAGTTTTCGTTACGTGTCAGCACCATCACATGGCGCAGCTCAGGCAAGGTGCGGATCAGGTCGGCCCAGGGACCATGCAGACGGGTCACGCCATCGCCGCAGCGGCTGGCGACCAGTTCGGCCTCGCTTACGCCGAGACGTTCGGCCAGATCGCGCGCACGCAGATTTGGCTGTTCCTCGCGCAGGCGGCGCCAGGCTTCGAGCAGCTCCGGCAGCGACGGAGCGGTGGATGCGGAAGAGATTTCGTTCAACATGCGAACACTCCTTTCAGAACGCGATGCGCGCGGCCACGCTGAAGGCGCGGCCGGGCATGGTGAGGCGGTCGGCCGGAATGCCGCCGGTGCCGGCGTCATTGATGCCGTTGCCGCTGACGAGATTGCCCAGCGCGCCGCTGTTCAAGCTGCCCCAGTCCCAGTACTTGCGGTCGGCCAGGTTGGTGATGCCGGCGTACAACTCGAAGTTGGCGATCGGCGAGTAGTGCGCATAGAGATCGAGCGTGGCGTAGCCGCCGGGACGGAAGGCCGCGGGATTGCCCAGCCGGCTGTGGCGGCGCACGCCGGTGCCGATCAGTTCCGCGCCCCACTGGTTGGCGTCATAGGCGATGCCGAGCACCAGCTTGGCCGGGTCCGCCGTATTGAGCGGGCTGTAGCCGCTCGCGCCCGGTTCGATCAGGCGCCCGCTGGCGACCGCCGCGCTGCCGCGCACCGACCAGCCCTGCAGCGCATCGCTGAAATACCCCAGCCGCAGCGCGCCGCTCGCTTCCGCGCCCTTGATATAGGCCTTGCGCGCATTCACCGCCTGATAGAACAGGTTCATGCCGGGGTTCACCTGCACCCAGTCCGGCACCTGGTTGGCCTTAAGCTGGTAACCCGACCAGATGAAATCGCGGTAGCGGTTGTAGTACGCCGCCACGTTGAACCAGCCCGCCTCGCCCTTGCCGCGCAGGCCGAGTTCCAGCCCGCGGCTGGTTTCGGCCTTGAGCTTCTCGTTCGGCAGGAAGGCGATATTGAAGCCGGGGAACGGTTGCTCGTTCCATGCGCCGGCGATTTCGCTGTACAGCGGCGGGCGGAAACCCTGCGCGTAGCTGGCGTACGCACTCAAGCTGTTGTTGAAGTGCCACAGCACGCCGAGCTTGGGCGAGGCGTGGGTCTTGCTGTAGTTCTGCCGCACGTAGCCGGGATTGTAGGCGGCGTAGAGCGCATCGTCCTGCGGCTTGTAGGAGTAGCGATCGACGCGCACCGCCGGCGTGATCTCGAGCTTGCCGCCGAGCAGGCCAAGCTCGTCCTGCACGAAGGCCGAATAGCGATCCGTCGCGCTGTCCGGAATCAGATGCAAGGGATAGTTGCCCGGCATGAAGGGCTTGCCATGGCCGGTGGCGCCGGTGCGTTTGTTGATGCCGTAGCCATCGGCGTACGACTGCGCATCGGTGCGCGACAGTTCCACGCCATAGCTGATCGTCTGCGTGACCGGCCCGCCTTCGCCGGCCTGCTTTACCGCCACCAGCTTGCCGCCGAAGACTTTCTCCTGCAGCGGCAGGCTCTGGTAGTAGCGCGCCATGGTGGCGGTCTCGGTCTGCGTATTGGTGCGCGTGCGGCTCTTCTGCCAGTACACGTTCCAGTCCAGCGTATCGGCCAGCACGCTGCCCAGCTGTGGGAACCACTGCCCGGCGGTGGCGCGCATGCGCACGTTTTCGTCCTGCGAGCGGTAGTAGCCAGCGGCCGGCGTCACGCTCGACAAAGAATTGGTACGCGTGCGCGTCTGCGAGCCATCCAGGCCGATGCGATCGGCGCGGCCGCTGTCGGCGGTGTGCACGTATTTGCCGAGGAAGCTGTCCACGCTGTACGTGCGCGGATCGGGGCGCGTGCGCGTGGCGCCGGTGCCGCCCACCTCGCCCTGGTTGGCCAGCTCGTGGCCCTCGCGATGGTTGCCGACGAACAGGATGCCGTTGCGCTTGTCGCCGCCGGCCAAGGTCACGCTGGAGGTGAGGCTGCGATCGCTGCTGTCGTATAGCTCCTTCACCGAGACATAAGTGTCGCGGCCGTCGCGCAGGTAATCGGCCGGATCCTTGGTGCGCAGGCTGACCACGCCACCCAGCGCATCGGACGGATACAGCACCGAAGCCGGCCCGCGCACGATCTCCACCGACTTCAGCTGATCCAGATCGACGAAGTTGCGGCCTGCGCGGAAACTGCCGCCCGCCACATTGGCGCCGAACGAAGCCGGCATCGATACGCCGTCGATCTCGATACGCGTGCGGTTGCCTGACAGGCCGCGGATATTGAAGCTGTCCAGCCCGAAGCGCCCGCCGGTGCCGATCGCCGACACGCCAGGCTCGTAGCGCACCAGGTCGCGGATGGACACATTCAGATGCCGATCCATCTGCACGCGGTCGATGATCGATACCGTGCCTGGGATATTGAGCTGGATCGAAGGCGCCAGCGCAGTGACCTGCACACGCGGCAGGTCGGTGGCGTCAGCGGGAGCGGCCGCCTCGGCGGCCAGGGCAGGAGCACAGAGCAGCGCGCCGATGACGGCGGCCAATGGAGTGATGCGAAGCATGGGCGAACCAGTCCTTTGCCAAAGCGTGAAATCACGCGGCGGGCTGGCAAAGGAAACGGAACTGCAGTCCCTGAGGCTGGCGGCCGATGGATGAAGCGTGGCGGAGCCAAGATGGCGCCGCCCGACAAATGAGAATCTATCTCATTTGGAAAACGGATGTCCAGATGGGCTCGCTTGATCGCGGCACATGAGGACCACTTCCGGATGCCGGGCTACCGGAATGGACATCGCCGTGCCGCGGAGCGTCACCCGGCACAGGCAATTACCGTGACGATGCGTCCAGAACGAAGCAAGCGGCGAGCAGGCAAGCCATGCGTTGCGCACCCGCGTCGCCGCGCATCCTCCATAAGCGGCAGCCTCAGGCACGGGATACGCGTTGTTTCACATCAACGCGACATCACTGAATTTCCCGTTCCAAAGAAACGTGATCTATCTCACATGCACCCCATGCGCTTGGCCCGCCCTCTGCTTATCAGGCATCGGGGCCAGCAGCCTCGCGCTTTTGCAGGGGAACCAACATGGAACAGATCGTCGAATGCCTGATCGCCGGCGGACCGCAGCACGGACTGGTGCGGCGCCAATTGTGGGATTCGGACTACCCGCTGCCGCCGGTGCTCGCGTGCGCCGACGGCGAACTCTGCGCCGCCGCGGCGCGCCGCCCCGCCGGCCCGCACAGCAATTGCTATCTGCTGCTGCATCCGCGCGCGACGGGCTCGGAAATCCTTTCCATGATGGCGGTGCTCGCCGGCCACTCCGCCAGCGCCTGCGTTTCCGTCAGGCACTGAAGCGGCCGCGCGGAAAACCTCAGGCCGTCACCTGCATCAGCATGGCCTTGTCGATCGCCTGCATCAGTTCGGCGCGGCCATACGGCTTGGCCAGGCGCACTACGCTTCCCGGCAGATCCTTCGGTGTCTCGGTATAGCCCGAAGCCAGGATCGCCGGCAGCTGCGGCCATTGCGCGCGCACCTGGGTGAGCAGCTGGTGGCCTTGCACGCCGGGCATCATCTGGTCGGTGAACAGCAGGTCCACCTCCACGCCGCCGAACAAGGCTTCCAGCGCTTCGTTCGCGGACGATTTCTCGTAGGTGAGATGGCCCATGTCCTCCAGCACCGCGGCGGTGGTGGCGAGGATCAGCGGATCGTCGTCCACCAGCATCACGCGCAGCTGGCCATTGCGCGAAGGCTCGTCCATCGGCGACGGCGGCGCATCCAGCTCCGCTTCGCTCGGCGCCACCGGCAGCCAGATCTCCGCCTGCGTGCCCTTGCCCGCTTCGCTGCGCAGCACCAGCCGCCCGCCGGATTGCTCGGCCAGGCCATGCACCATCGACAACCCCAGGCCGGTGCCCTTGCCCACGCCCTTGGTGGTGAAGAACGGTTCGGTGGCGCGCTCCAGCGTGCCCGCATCCATGCCCTGCCCCTGGTCACTGACCGCGAGGCAGACATAGCGGCCGGGAGTCAGGCCGACCGCGTGCCGGTCGTCGATCTCCATCGACTGCGCGGACAGCGTGATGCGTCCGCCTTCCGGCATCGCATCGCGTGCGTTCATCACCAGATTCAGGATGGCCAGCTCGAGCTGGTTGGCATCGACCAGCACGCGTTCCAGCGAAATCGGAAACGCCAGATCCACGCCGATATGCGAGCCCAGCGAGCGCTCCATCAGGCCGACCAGATTGCGCGCCAGCGGACGCAGATCCAGCGCCGCGGGTTTCAGTTCCTGCCGCCGCGCGAACGCCAGCATGCGCTTGGTCAGCGTGGCGCCGCGCTCGGCGCCGGACAGCGCATTGTTGAGCAGGGCCAGGCTCTGCGGATCGTGCTGCAGCCGGCGCACCAGCAATTCCAGATTGCCGATGATCGCCATCAGCAGATTATTGAAATCGTGCGCCACGCCACCGGTGAGCTGGCCTACGGCTTCCATCTTCTGCGCGTGGAACAGCGCTTCGCGCGTCTTCGCCAGCTCCTGCTCGGCTTCGCGCCGGGCGGTGATATCGCGGGTGACCTTGGCGAAGCCGACGTGGCGGCCGTGCTCATCCAGGATGCGGTCGATCACGATATGCGCCCAGAACCGGCTGCCGTCCTTGCGCACGCGCCAGCCTTCGTTCTCGAAGCGGCCCAGCCGCGCGGCGGTGGCCAGCCCCTTCGCCGGCATATCGCGTCCGCGATCTTCCTCGGTATAGAACATCGAGAAATGCTCGCCGATGATCTCGCGCGGCGCATAACCCTTGATGCGCTGCGCGCCGGCGTTCCAGCTCGAGACATGGCCTTCCGGGTCGAGCAGGTAGATGGCGTAGTCGGTGACGCCCTGCACCAGGATGCGGAACTGTTCTTCGCTGCGCCGCAGGCTTTCCTCGGCCTGCCTGGCCGCGGTGAGATCGTGCGCCACTACGGCATAGCCGACCTGCTCGCCATCATTGCCGTAAGCCGTATCAACCATCATGTGCGCGCGGAAACGGCTGCCGTCGTGCCGTTGCTGCCAGCATTCGGCCTGGTGATGGCCCAGCTCCAGCGCCTTGGCGAGCATTTGCGCGGGAAGTCCCGAGGCGCGGTCCTCCGGCACGAAGAAGGCCTCGAAAGAGGCGCCGAGGATGTCCTGCGCGGCATAGCCGGTGCAGCGCTCAGCCCCCTTGTTCCAGCGCCACACCGCCCCTTCGGCGTTCAGCAGGAAGATGGCGCTGTCGATGGCGGAGTCCACGGTGAAGCCATTTGCATTTCTATCGGTCATGCGATGCGATGTCGTTGGCCTGCGGCGGCGAAGCCATGATGAGGCGCCGAGGCAGATCGGGAATCGGACGTTAATCGGCCCGGAGTGAGGGGGGCGTGACCCGCACCGCAGCAAGGCCGGCAACAAAACCTCCCCTCGAGCCTTCGCAAGCGCGAACATAGGCTGCCTGTCCGCGGAGCCTATCGATGCCAGTCCCCACCCAGTCCCTGGTCCACGCCCCTCTCATCGCCTTCGACCTGGCCGAACTCGACGCCCTGCTCACCGGCCTCCCGGGCGACTTCCCCACCCCGCTCTACCGCACCCTCGAAGAACTCCACACCCGCCTCAGCGACTACCACCGCATCGCCGGCACGATCGTTCCCCGCGACGAACTGGCCACGCTGTACGAGGCCATCGTCGCGCCCCTGGACGAAGTCGAGGGGCAATCCCGCGCCCGCGTGCTCAGCGAATCGATGGAACATTGGTGCCATGAGGTGAACCGCCAGATGACCCCACTGCGCGAGGCGATCACTGGCGAAGCCACCGATATCGCGGCGTTCGATGACGAAGGCTGGGATGCCTGAGCCGGAAACCGCACGTTCTTCCGCCCAAACTGACTGGCAGCGAAATTCCGACTTAGGAATGGTCTGATTATTTGACTGCATCTTCACTGCGCATTTCAAAAATTCGGCTATCACCCGTCTTGGCTTCCGTTCGAGCGGCTTGGACCGGAATCGTCATGAAGGCAGCAGTGCGCGAAGCATGGTTGGACGAAGCCCCCGCGGCGATGGCTCCCCGCACGGGAGCGCTGTTGCTGCTGCGCTCATTCCAGGGCCGCTGGGATCTGCGCCACGCCCTGGTGCCGCGCCAGGTCCACGGTTATCTCAGCTACGCCCGCCACAGCCTTGCCCATCTGCCGCGCCAGCTCGCCTGGCTGCGCTTCCTCGATGGTTCCGAAGCCATGCGCCAGGCCGTGCGCAGCGATCCCGGCCTGTGCAGCCGCTGGCATGCACCCTTCGTTTCGCGCGAATTCGACGCCGCCGTACGCCTGCGCATCCTTGAGGCGCACTACCGCTTTTTGCTGGAACGCTTCCCGCCGCGCCTGCGCGACAAGCTGCTGCGCGGCCACGATGTGCGCATCGGCACCTTGCGCATGCGCAGCGGCGAGCCGATCCATCTTCATCTGCGCAAGCCGGCGGTGCGCGCGATGGGTGAGCTGGGTCTCTACCTGGTCACCGGCAACAAGGAAGTGCTGTCTTCGTGCATCTTCACCTTCGGCGGCGATGACGGCCTGCTGATCGGCGCGATGCAAGGTTCCTGGTCCTTCCTGGGCCGCGCGCCGATCCGCGAATTCACCCGCGGCAGCCACGGCGTGCGCCCGAAGAACCTGCTGCTGACCCTGATGCGCGTGCTGTCGCGCCTCTACGGCATCGAACGGCTGCGCGGCGTCTCGCAGGCCGCGCATCCATTTGCCGCGCGCATCCAGTCCGACTACGACAGCTTCTGGTGCGAGAACGGCGGCGTCCCCGGCGAAGACGGCTTCCACGAACTCCCCCGCTTCGGCGCCCGCCGCCCCGTGCGCCTGCTGCCCAGCAAGCGCCGCGCGGCACGGCGGCAGCGTGAGCAGTTTCTGGACGAGGCGCGCTCCATTTTTCTGCGTGCGCTGGATTGGCGCAGGCCTTCGGAACCATTGCCCGGCGGGGAGCGCAACCCCACGCGCATGTCGCCGGCGGCGCTGCGGCCGCGGGCCTGGGCATAAGCCGGCGCTAGAAGTCGTACACCCCGGTCAGCATCGCCATGCGCCCTTCGCGCACCGGTACGAAACTCTGATCCGCGTTGATCGCATACAAGGTGCGATCGAACAGATTGCGCACGCCCAAGGTCAGGCGCCAGTCGCCGCCGTAATAAGTGACGTTGGCGTCGACGCTCGCCTGCCCCGGCAGATCGAAATATCCACCGCCCTGCAGGCGCCCCACGCTGCGGCTGCGCGCGGAGATGCCGGCCGCGACGCCCCATGAGCGCAATGGCTCGCTCTGGAAGCGATAGTTGGCCCATGCGCTGAGCAACTGCTTCGGCGCCGCCACCGGTTGCGTGCCGTCGTCATTGCGGATGTGCGACTGGGTGTAGTTCAACACGCCTTCCAATCCGCGCGTGATCTGGCCCGCGAATTCGACTTCGACACCGTGGTTGGTCTGACCCGGACCGGGGGTGGCGAAGTACGGCGGTTCCGGCGCGATGTAATCCACGCTGTGGTCCAGCGTGATGCGATACCAGGCTACGTTGAGCCGCGCGCGCTGCTGGAACAGTTCGATGCGCGTACCCGCCTCCCACTGCCGCGACTTTGCCGGCGGCAGCGGCTGGCCGTTCTCGCCGAGCAGGGCGTTGGCCTGGAAGCCGGTGGTGTGATTGGCGTAGAGCGCCACTTGGGGCGTGGCCTTGAACAATACGCCGGCCTTCGGCACCCACTGGTTCTTGCGCAGGCGCCGCGGGCTGCCGTCGGCCCAGGAGGTCGACAATTCGTACGAGGTGCGGCGCAGCGCGAGCAGCGCGTCCCAGCGTTCGCCCAGGGCGATCTGGTCCTGCAAAAACAGGCCGGTCTCGGTGGTCCAGTCGCCGCCGCCCAGGGACTGCACCTTCGCCGCTTCTTCCGTCGTCACGCGCGCACTGGGCAACATGGCATTGGCGAACAGGTTGTAGGACTGCGACACGCCGACATTCAGCGTGTCGCGCTGGCGGTCGCGGCCGGCCTTGGTGCGCGCGTAGTCCACGCCGAGCACCACGGTATGCGTGGTGCTGCCCTGCTCGAACACACCGGTAAGGTCGTTCTGCAAGGTGTAGAACGCATCCGAATAACGGAAGCTGCGCGCGGTCGCGTCGACGTCGCCGGTGAGGTAACCGTCGGTCAGCGACCAGCCCTGTCCGCTGGTGCGCTGCTTGACGTACTGGCCGCGGCTGCGAAAGGTCCAGTAGCTGTCCAGCCCCTGTTCCAGGGTGAACACTGCGCGGTTGGTGCGATAGGTCGAATGGTCGCCCGGATTGCCGGGCAGGATGCCGTACGGCGACATCGCGGACAGCGAATCGCCCAGCAGCACGGTGTGGTCCGGTCCGGGCACGCGATTGGTGACCAGTTCGTAGCCGAGCGTGAAGCGCGTCGAGCCGCGTTCCCAACCTAAAGATGGCGCAAAGTAGGCGCTGCGCTGCCCGCGGTAACCCTGCGCGCTGCGGTCGGCGTGATTGCCCGCGGCAACCAGGCGATAGGTCCAGCCATCGCCGCTGCCGAGTGCGCCGGCCATATCCAGCCCAAGGCGCGCGCCGTCATAACGCCCCAGCGACCAGCTGAGCTGGCGCACCGGATCGCTCTGCGGCCGCTTCATCACCACGTTCACCAGGCCGCCGAAATTATTGTTGACCGAGGCGTCGCCGAGGATCGCCTCCGGCCCCTTCAGCACTTCGATGCGCTCGATGCCGATCAGCGGCGGCAGGTCTTCGGTGCGCGCCACGCCGTTGGGCATGCCGTCGGTCATGCCGTTGCCGGCGTTGAAGCCGCGGATGCGGAACAGCGCCGGACCATCGAAGCCATCCATGTACTGCACGCCGGCAACATTGCGCACGGCATCGGCCACGGTCACCGCCTGCTGCGTGTCCATCAGATCGCGGGTGACCACGCTCACCGACTGCGGCACCTTCGCCAGCGGGGTATCGGTGCGCGTCGCCGCGCGGGTGGAATGGGCGTTGTAGCCCACGTCGCCGATCAAGGTGCCCTGCACCTGGATCGCCGCCAGCGAGGCGACGATCGGCACGCTGGGCTTGGCTTCCAGCAGGCTGCTGCGGTAGTAGCTGGCGGCCACCGGCATCGGGCGGCGCTTGACCACCACGGTGCCGGCATCGACGGTTTCGTATTCCAGTCCGGTGCCGCGCAGCAGCTCGGCCATGCCCTGCTCCAGCGTCAGCGCACCGGCGGCGCCTTCGCTGCGCAGATCGGCGATCGCCTCGCCGGCGGTGAGCACCTGCACATTGGCCTGCTTGCCGAAGGCGATCAGCGCGCCGGACAGCGGCTGCGCGGGAATGGCGAAATCCACCGTGACGCGCGGCGGCGCCGGGTCGGCCGAGGCGGCAGCGATGGCGAGCGACAGCGCGAAGCTGCCGCCGAACCATGAAAGCGCGCGCCGAACCATGCGGTGTGGATTCCCCCGGAACTACGGTGTCCTAAAGGCCGAAGTCTGGCATGGGATGACATAGACACCAAGGGCACGATTGTGAAGAACGCAGCCCTATCGCGCAGGGGCTGGGGGCGGATAGCGGCGGCGCATCGTCGCAACCCTTCGCCGGCGGGGAGTTGGCGAAGGCGCGCTCGCGTTCCATCCAGACCAAAGGCACGAGGCGGACTGGCGCCGCCGCTACCCGCCCGCAACCCCCGCTTGACGCGGCATCGCTCAATGCGGCTCCGCGCTGGACAACACCACGTGGTCGCCGAATGCACTCACCTGCACCGGGAACACGCGCGGCAGCGCTTCCACCCAGCGGTCGATCGCATCCACCCGCACCGTGCCGGTGAAGGTCAGCGCGCCCACGCCCGCATCGGCGATCTGCACCGGCCGGCGGCTGTAGCGGTTGATACTGGCCACCACCACGAACAGCGGCTCGTTGACGAACTCCAGCCGGCGCCCGCGCCAGGCGGTGGCGTCTTCCACCGCGATCGGGCCGATGCTCATGCCGGACCTGGGGTCAAACAAGACCTGCTGGCCCGCGGCGGCTTCCACGGCATCTTTTCCACCCGGCGGCGTCACCCGCACGCGGCCCTCGGTGACGGCCACGGCGACGCGATCGCCGGTACGGCGCACATTGAAGGCGGTGCCCAGGTCGCGGATCAGCACCGGCCCGGCCTCCACCTCGAACGGACGGCGCTCATGGGTGACGCTGAAGAAGGCCTCGCCTTCGCGCAGCTCGATCTTGCGCAGGTCATCCGCGTAGCGCGCGGTGATCGCCGAAGCACCGCCGAGCGCCACGCGTGTGCCGTCCGGCAGGGCCAGGTCGCGGTTCTGGCCCACCTCGCTGACATAAGGCTGCGCCTGGGGGCGGTAGACGCGGTCGAGCAGGCTCCCGCCGACCACGGCAACCAGCAGCGAAGCGGCCACGGCGCCCATCCACAGCGGCCAGCGCACGCGGCGCTCGGCAGCGCCGGCGAATTCGGCGACGAAGGCTTCACGGGCATGGATATCGGCGTGGCCCAGGCGCTGGCCGAGCCGGCTGACCTCTTCGAAGGCGCGGGCGTGGCTGTCGTGCTCTTCCATCCAGGCCAGCCACTGTTCGATGGTGGCGTCCGTGGGATCCTCGGCGCGCAGGCGCGTCCACCATTGCGCGGCCGCCTGCGTCACGCGATCGCCCGCGCCGGCAAAAGTCATGGCCATCATGGCGTCTCCGAGGGTTGGATGCGCGCGCGGCAGTGGGCCAGCGCGTTGCTGACGTGGTAGCGCACCATGCGCTCGCTGAGTTTCATGGTCTGGGCGATGGCGCCGAAATCGCGCCCCTCGATCACGTGCATCACAAAAGCCTTGCTGGTCTTGGCCGGCAGCTCCCGCAGCGCGGCGCGCACTTCGCGCCACTGCTGCAGCGCCGAGGCGTGCTGTTCGGGGATGGGCTGGGCGAACCAGTCGTCTTCGGGCGCGTCGACCGGCGCATTGGCGCGCACCGCGCGCATGCGCAGCCGGTCCACGGCCAGGTTGGCGGCGATGCGGAACAGCAGCGCGCGCGGCGCGGCGATCGGATCGGCGTCCTTCATCGCCAGCATGCGCAGGTACACCTCCTGGGCCAGCTCCTGCGCGTCGGCGCGGGAACTGAGCCGGGCCTGCAGGAAGGCGACCAGGGTGCGGTTGTGCTCGCGGAACAGCGCGGCGATCTGCGCGGCGCGGTCCTCCGTGCCCGCCGGCGACTCCGGCGGGGCGGCTTGCTGGCCCGGGCTATCCATGCGGGGCGCGGTCAGGAATATGGGACGTGGCGGTGTTCAAGGCACGAAACGTCGGTATGGCAGTGGAGAACAGCCTAGACGTTCAGGGTGGGTGATTTTGAAATCCAGCCCACAGGCGCATCCTCAAGGACTGGCGCAGGTTGGGGTGAGCGCAGCGAACCCCAACGGACCTGTCAGGATGGCGCCACGTTGAGGTTCGCTGCGCTCACCCACAACCTACGCCGGCTTTTATCGCCTCGCTGACTTTTTCGCCGCCGTGCTGCGCTTGCGGGCCGCGCCCTTCTTCGTGGCGCTCTTGCGGGTGGCCTTCTTCGCCGTGCTTTTGCGACCGGCGGAGCGGTTCACCGCACGCGTCTTCGCCGCCTTCTTGGCCGCCGCGGAACGCTCGGCGGCCCCCTTGGTCCGCGCACCTTTCCTGGCCGCCGCCGAGCGCGACGAAGACGAGCGCCTGGCTGCCGCGCGCTTGCCCTGCCTGGCCAGCGACTCATGCGAAGCGGCCGAATGCCCTTCCCGCTTCAGCGCCTTCTTGGTCGCACGCGCACGCTTCGCCGAGGTCTTGTGCGGATGCTTCGCCGCACTTTCGTCCTGCTTTGCCTTCTTGCGCGCAGCCTTGCTCGCTGTTTTCCCGGCCGGCACCTTCACGCGCGCACGGCGCGCCTTGGACAAGCCGATCGCGATGGCCTGCCTGGCCGACCGCGCACCGTGCTTGCCTTCGCGCACATGCTCGATCTCCTCGTGCACATACTCGCCGGCCTGCGTGCTCGGCGATTTCCCCTCGCGTTTGTCCCTCGCCGCGGCTTTGCGGGTCTTTGCTTCAGGCATGGCGGTGTTCTCCGCGGAATCTGGCAGTGTCGGCTGGTGTAGGCCAGCAGCCGTCCACAGCGGGTCGATATCGCGTCAAACCGGTGCGTGCAGACGCACCTCGGTCATGCGCGCGGTTGCCTGCGTGCATGAACAGCGCACGCCGATGCGCATGTACTTCTTTCATGCTCGCGAAAAATTTGCGCGACGCAAACATCTCGCGTTGCAGGCTAGGCATGCTGCAACACCGTTTGCGCAGATGGCACGGATGTTGCGGCGACGAAAGCGCGCCATGCCTGTACGGCATGCGCGATCCCCCTTCGGTCACAGACAGAGAGCAGCCACATGACTTCCAAAGAGACGGCAGGACAAGCAACGCCTCTTCGCGGTTTCGCGCGGATGGATCCCCAGCGGCAGCGCCAGGTGTCATCGCTGGGCGGACGCACGGCCCACGCGCGCGGCAGCGCGCATGAATTCACCAGCGAAGAAGCCCGCCTCGCCGGCCACAAGGGAGGCAAGGCGGTCAGCGAGAACCGTGAACATATGGCGGCGATTGGCCGCATCGGCGGCCGGCGGCTGCGCGCGCAGCGGGAATCGCAACCCTCCTGAGCATCAGCGAACGGCGGAGCGCAACACCGCGTGCAACGCCTCGCTATTGGATTCCGGCCTGCGCCGGAATGATGGTAAGGGGCAAGGAAGGCCCCACCACCACGCAGCGGTCGGCGAGCGCGCGTACGCCGGCCCGATGTGAAATTACCAGCAGCATGGTCTGCGGCAGGCGCCGCTTGAGCATCGCCAGCACCTCGATCTCCGCCGCCGCATCCAGCGCCCCGGTCGATTCATCCAGGATCGCCAGGAGCGGCTTGCGCAACAGCACCTGCGCCAGCAGCAGCCGCTGCAGTTCGCCGCCCGACAACTGACTGGAACGATCCCGCAGCGCCAGATCCAGGCCCTGCTCGCTCGCCCGCAGGCGCCGATCCAGCCCCACCTCCGCCAGCACTTCGTGCATCCGCTCCTCATCGGCCTGCGGATCGGCCCAGCGCAGGCATTCGCGCACCGTCGCCTGCCACGGCCGCACATGCTGGCTCACAAACGCCGCATGCCGCGCATAGCGCCGATATGCCTCGAAATTGAGCGCGCGTCCGCCGATCTTCGCGGCGAAATCGGCCGGTTCGATCAGACCCGCCAAGACGTCGGCCAGGCTGCTCTTGCCGGCACCCGAATCGCCGGCGATCAGGGTCAGCTCGCCCGGAGCGAGCACCACATCGCGCACTTCCATCCCATGCAGGGCCACTGCCGAACGCACTCGCTCGATCCGCAGCGCGGCACCTTCCGGAAATGCCGCGGACGCCGGCACCGCGTCGCCATTCAGCCCCGCATAGCGCCGCCACAGCTCGAACGCCGGCGCCGCCGAGCGCAACTGCCGGAAGCTCTGCCGTGTCGACACCAGATACGGCAGCAGCCGCCCTAGCAACAGGCTCACCGCGATCAGGGAAGCCTGCGCCTGGCCTTCCAGCCGATGCGCCAGCATGAACATTCCCGCGATGCCGGCCGCAGCCAGCAGTTCCAGCCATAGCCGCCCCGAGGCCAGCATGTCCTGCTGATGCTCGTAGCCGCGCGCCAACTCGCGCGAGACATCGGCATACGCCGCCTGCTCCACGCCTTCGCGCCCGAACGAGCGGATATGGCGCAAGCGCCTGGGGAAATCCTCGCTGAGCCAGAACAGCCGGGTCAGATCCGCCACATACTTGCGGCTCACCCGCGCCTGCTCCTGTCCGCGCGAGCGCGACACCAGCACGCCCAGCAGCGCCAGCACGGGCACCGCCAGCAGCAGCAGCGGTGAAATCCAGAACGCGAAGGCCAGGCTGATCGCGCAGGTGAGCCCGGCCACCCATAGCTGCAGCAGCCCGCTGAAGCCCTGCATCATGATTTCGATGTTGTAGGTCAGCACATTGGCGATCTCGGCCGAGGTCGCATCGGCCAGCGACGCCAGCGGCGCATGGATCAGATGCCCATGCACCCGGCGCCGCAGATCCGCGCCGTAATCGCCGGTCAGCCGCGCGGCCAGCAGCGACGACCACCAGCGCAGCCCCGCCAGCGCGAATGCCGCCGCGACAAAGGCCGCCGCCTGCACGTCCACGCCGCGGTGCAGATAGAAACCGCTCTCGGCACCGGGCGCGCCCAGGCTCACCAACGGCACCAGCAGCACCGCGGCGAGGCTGCCGGCCAGCGCCGAAGCCACCGACAGCACCACATAGATGGTCATCTGCCAACCGTGGCGGCGCTCCAGCGTGCCGGCGAATGCATCCGGCAGCAGGCGGTCGATCAAGGCGCGTGCGTTCATCGATCCAGCCAGGTCGACAACACAGCCACCGCATCGTCCGGATGGCGTGCGCGCGCCAGGCGATGCACCCCCAGCCGCGTGCATTGCCGGCAGAAGTCCTGCCATCCGGGCAAGCCGGCCGCATAGGGCTGGTCGGCGCTGAGCCGCGCGGTGGCTTCGTCCGCCGCCAGGGGCGTCAGCAGACGTCCGGACGGCTGATCGGAAACCAGCACCACGCCGGCAAGCTCCAATGGCGCGGGCGCCAGGCGTCCATAGCCGTCGCGCAGGTCCACTTCGTATTTCTCGACGCCGCTGCGGCGGTGGATGGTCGGCGAAGCCCGGATCCAGTCGCGCACGCCCGCGTCCTCCACAAAGCGAAACGCATCATCCTTCACGTGCAGGAAATTGCTCACCCCGGTGGCGAGCAGATGTTCCGGCTGCACGAACACCGCATCCTCGGCGAGGAAATCCAGGCCGCCCAGCAGGCTGTGCAAGGCCAGCGTGGACTTGCCCGCGCCGCTGTCGCCCAGCAACAGCACGCCGCGCCCGTTGCGGCCGACGCAGGCCCCATGCAGCGGCACCAGCCCCTGCGCGCGCTGCGCCAGCACGAACACCGCGAATTCGATCAGCTCATAACGCACGTGATACGCATGGCGCGCCAGCATCGCCCGCGACGCCACCACCAGCGCCTGCCGCTGCGCCGGCGCGATCGCCGCGTAATGCGCCGCGTCCATCACCCCGCACAGCAGGCCCGCGCCGGAACGCATCCGCACCGGCGGCGGCGCCTGCAGGCTGGATGGGTCGGTCGGCTCGGCGAGACGCAATTCGATGCGCAAGGCCGGCGCCGCCGTCGGCAAGCGGTGCGCCGGCAGGCCGCCATACGCGGCTTCGATCGGCGCCAGCCAGGCCTCGTCATCCGCTTCGAATTGCACCTCCGCACCAAGGATGCGCTTGCACACCGAAATGCGCCGCGCCACCCGCTCGCGGAAAGGATCGATCGCTTCGTCGTCGCGCGGCGCGGGATGCGCGGCTAGGCCCAGGCTGGTCAAGCGAAACACTCCGGTCGGCGCGGCGCCATGCAGTCCGCATGCCGCGTGAGTGCCTGCCGGGCCGCGGAAAGTTGCTGTGCAGCGCGACAGCTTGCGCTGTGCGCGCAAAGCGCAACCGAACCCGCGCGGCGCGGCACTCACGCCCAGCGATGACGGAATGCAAGCCGCCCTTCGGCGGTCATAAGGCCCCCCTCCATGCTCAGAATCCAGGTCAGCCATTCCTACTTCCTGCGCTACGACCGCAAGCAGTGGGAACGCGGCAAGCCCTATCCGCCCCTCGCCACCCTGCAGGTGGCGTCCCTGCTGTGGGATCTGGGGCACGAGGTAAGTCTGTTCGACGCCATGCTCGCGGAGGGCGTGGAGGATTACGCCGGCTCCCTCGCCGCCGCCGCGCCGGACGTGGTGGTGATCTACGAGGACAACTTCAATTACCTCACCAAGATGTGCCTCAACCGCATGCGCGAGGCGGCCTGCCAGATGATCGCCGAGGCCCGCGCCCACGGCGCGCGCGTGATCGTCGCCGGCTCCGACGCCTCTGACCACCCCGAGGCCTTTCTCGCCGCGGGCGCGGAAGCGGTGCTGGTCGGCGAAGGCATCGCCGCCCTGCTGGACCTGGTCGGCCGGCTCAACGACGACCTGCACATGGACATCACGCCGTGGACCGCCGACCTGGCCGGCGTGGCCACGCTGTCGCAAGGCCAGCAGCGGCTGACCCGGATCGGCGCGCAGCCGCCGGATCCGCGCCTGGGCGGGCATCCGGCCTGGGATCTGGTGGATATCGAGCGCTATCGCGCGCTATGGCAGGAACGGCACGGCTATTTCAGCCTGAACATGGCCGCCTCGCGCGGCTGCCCGTTCCGCTGCCACTGGTGCGCCAAGCCGATCTGGGGCAATCACTACAAGCAGCGCGGCCCGCGCGATGTCGCCGAGGAAATGATCTACCTCAAGCGCGCGTATGGACCGGACCATATCTGGATGGCGGACGACATCTTCGGCTTCCACGTCGACTGGGTCGCCCAGTTCGCCGAGCATCTGCGGGAAGCGGACGGCTCGGTGCCGTTCACCATCCAGACCCGGGCGGACCTCTCCAGCGACCGCATGGTCGCCGCGCTGGCCCAGGCCGGCTGCGCCGAGGCATGGATCGGCGCGGAAAGCGGCAGCCAGGCGGTGCTGGACCGCATGAACAAGGGCACCACCATCGCCGAGCTGCACAGCGCACGCGAGCGCTTCCGCCAGTACGGCATCCGCGTGGGCTTCTTCGTGCAGCTGGGTTATCTGGGCGAGCAGCTGGAGGATCTCAAAGCCACCCGCGCGCTGATCGAGCGCGCCGCGCCGGACGATATCGGCGTAAGCGTGTCGTATCCGCTGCCGGGCACCAAGTTCTACGAACAGGTCAAGGCGCAGCTCGGCCGCAAGACGCATTGGCAGGACAGCGGCGACCTGGCCATGATGTTCCGCGGCGCCTACGACAGCGAGTTCTATCGCCGCGTACGCGATCTGCTGCACGAGCAGGTGGTGCTGCAGAAAGCGCAGCCGCGCAACCATCCCGAGCAGGATGCGAACGCGCTGGCCGATCTCGACGCGCGCTGGGACGCCCTGATGGCCGAGGAATGCCGCTACCGCCGCGACGACGCCACACCCGCACACGACCTGGCCCTGCCCGCCGGCCGCACGGCCAGCGCCTGAGCGATGCCTGTGCTCAGCGTGCCTTCCGAACATCTCGGCGCGCCCGCCCCCGCGCCGCTGCCTCCGCTCAAGCAGGTGCGCGCGGGATTGCGCCGCGCCACCGAGGCGCTGGCCGAGGAACTGGCCCTGGTCCGTCCCGGCGGCGTGCTTCCCCAGTGGAGCGAGCTGGAATGGCGGCTGGCTTCCGCCGCCGCCGTCGCGCACGGCGTCGCGCCCCTGCTGCATCGCTTCTCGACCTGGCAGAAAGTGGAATGGCGCCGCTTCCTGGATCGCCAGCGCCAGCATGTCGCGGAGCGCCATCTACGCATCGAGGCGCTGCTGCGCCGTATCGATGCCGAGTTCCGCGCCGCCGGCGTGCCCGTCCTCGCCCTCAAGGGGGCGGCCTTGCACGGCCTGGGCTTGTACGCGCCTGGTGATCGCCCGATGGCCGACATCGACCTGCTGGTGCGCGCCGGCGACGCGGACCGGGCCGCCGGACTGCTGTGCGGGCTCGGTTATACGGAAGCGTTCGCGCAGTGGAAGCATCGTGCGTTCAAGCCCGCCGCCAGCAGTGCGGTAGCGGGCTTGGGCGAGCATCGCGATACGGCGGTGAATATCGAGCTGCATACGCATATCCATGAGCGCCTGCCGACCTCGATCGTCGACATCACGCCGATGGTGTTTCCGTCCTGCGCGCGCTCCGGCCTCAATCCTTATCCCTCCAACGGCGCGCTGATGGCGCATCTGCTGCTGCATGCGGCGGGCAATATCTGCAGCCGCACGCTGCGTCTGCTGCATCTGAACGACATCTCGCTGCTGGCCACGCGGATGACGCTGGCCGACTGGGAAGTGCTGTGGTCGAGCGGGCATCCCTGGTGGGCCTTGCCGCCGCTGCAGCTGGTGGCGCGCTATTACCGCAATGCCGTGCCGGCGGCGGTGCTGGCGCGGTTGCGCCGCGGGTGTCCGTGGTGGCTGCGCGCGGCGGCGAGGCGGCAGACCTTGACGCGGGTGTCTTGTTCGGACCTGTGGCTGCAGGCCTTGCCGGGGATCGAGTGGTCGCGGACGCCGAGCGAAGCGATGCGCTATCTGCGGCATCGGTTCGTACCCGACGAGGAAAGCCGGCAGGAACGGCAGGATATGGCGCGGACGCAGCTGTGGCTGCAAGGCCAGGCTTGGGTGACGCGTTCGCACGGACGGCGATTGCTGCGGCGTCTCGCCGGGTCCGTACCCCGCATGGATACGCTCTATGTCGTACGCAAGGCACTCGAAGCAAAGGACTGAAAGCTGGCCAAAACCAGCCCCCGCTCCCCTCCGGGGAGAGGGTTGGAGTGAGGGGCCGGGCGGAGTGGTGAGCCGAGGGTCACTTCGGCCCGACGGCTCTTCTATCGGCGATGTGCCAAGCCCCGATACAGCGCCTCAAACCGCTCCGCCGTATAAGCCGCATCCTCATCCAGTGCCCTTCGCTGCGCTTCATGCGCAAGCCGCAGACGCAGATCCTCGTCCTCCAGCACCTGCCGTATCGCCCCGGCCAACGCGGCATGATCGCCCACCGGCACCGCCAAGGCCGCCGCCGGCGACCACTCGACCAGATGCCCCACCGCCGTCCCCACCGTCGGCACGCCAACCACCGCCGCTTCCAGCAACACCAGCGGCCCGGCTTCATGCAGCGACGACATCACCAGCAGATCGGCCGCCTCCATCAATGGACGCAACTCGCGCTGCGTCTTGAAGCCAAGGAAGCGCACGCGGTCATCCAGTCCAAGCTCATGAGCCAGGCGCTGCATTTCGCCATCGAGCGTATCGACGCCGACGATGTCCATCCGAAACGGAACGTCCAACGCGGCCAGTGCGCGCAGCAAGGTAGGCTGATCCTTCACCCGATTGACGCTCGCCACATGCAACAGCTTCGCGGGCTCCGACCCGCGCCGCCGCGGCAACGATGCTGGCCATGCCGCGAGGTCGACTCCCAACGGCAACCGCTGCGCCTCCACACCCAAGGCATGCAGCGACTCCAGAATCGGCGCGCTCGCCGCGGTCACCGCTGCTGCCGCACGCAAGGTCACCGCCTCGCGCACCCGGCTGATCCAGCGCTGCCGCCCGCCATAGCCGATCGCCGGCAAGGCAATCAACTCGCCGCCCGCGATATGCACCAGGCCAGGACGCCGTATCAGCTTCGCCGCCGCGATCGCCACCAGGCTGCAAGTGCCCGAGAAGATCGACTGCACCGCATCGAACGCCCCACACCGATGCTCGGCCACGATCGCCGCGATCGCGCGCGAGCGCTGCCGGCCATCGCCGATGTTGTGGATGGTCGCGCCCCGCAGCGTCCAGGTCGCCGGCTTCGGCTCCTGCCGCAGCACGAACACATGCACCTCGTGGCGCCGCGAAAGCTCGCCGATCAAAGCCAGGAACGCCGGAATCACACGCTCTTCGCCACCGCGATCGACGCCACCCGGCAACACCAGCGCGAGCTTCATGCCGCCGCCTCCCGGCGCCGCCCCGCCTGCAGGGCGGCATAGGCTTCCGCCCAGCGCCGCCCCACTGCCGCGAACGACAGCTCCGCGTCGAAATGCGCGCGCACTTCGGCCCGCGTCGGACCGGCGTTGGCCATCGCCACCAGCGCATCCGCCAGCCGCCCGGTATCGCCGCAAGGCCACAGGCGCCCGATGCGGCCGTCGCCGGTCAGCGCGCGGAACGAGGGAATATCGGTCAGCACCGGCACCGCGCCGCAGGCCATCGCCTCCAGCGCCGCATAGCCGCAGCTTTCCGCATGCGAGCCGGTGACGAACAGGTCCGCCGCGCGCTGCAGGGTTTCGATCCGCTCATGCGGCACCCGGCCAAGCAGATGCACCCGCCCGATCAACCATGGATCGCGCATGATGCGCGCCTGCACGGCTTCGAGCATCGGCGCGCTGCCGTAGGCACACCACAGTTGCAGATCCGGCAGGCGGCGTGCGGCTAATGCCACGCCATCCAGCACCGCCAATGGATCCTTGCCCGCAGCCAGATGCCCCACCCACAGCACGCAGGGAAAACCATGCAGCCCGGTCGCATAACGCGCTTCGGACCGATCGCCGGGCGTGAAGCGGCAACTGGACTCCGGTATCGCGAACACCCGCGTCCCAGGCCTGAACAGCTTCGCCTCGACAAACGGCTGCGCCAGCGCCGGCGCCGTAAACGCCACGCCCGCGGCCGCCGCATACCAGCGCCGCCAATGCGCGCGCCGCCACCAGGACGGCGGGCGGTTGGCATGGTCCTGCAGCAGGATGGGCAGCCAAGGCAGCTGCCTGGCCAAGGCATGCGCGCGCGGTGCGAAATCCAGCCCATGCACATGCGCCAGCTCGGCGCCGAGGCCGACCAGGGCCGCAGCCAGGCGTCGCGAACCATCCTTGCCGTCCAGCGGCAGAAAACGGTAATCGACCCCGTCGCGCACGAAGGCCGCCTCGCGCGCCGCGTTCTGGATCACCGACACCCGCACACCCGCGGACGCCGCGGAATCGGCGACATCCGACAAGGTCGGCCAATGCGCCGGTAGCTCGCCGGGTTCGATCTGCGGCGGCGCCTGCACGAAATTGATCTGGGCGACGTGCACGCGCCGGCCTACAGGCTCGACACCTGCGGCTGACGCAGCTTCACCCACCGGTTGGCCAGGTCCAGCTCCCACGGCTGGTCATAGCGGCGATAGCGGTAGCGCCACGAGGCCATCGTGCGCAGGCCATGCTTGGCCCACCGCGGCGTGCGCATGTCCTGCACGGTGGGATAGCGGCAGCGCAGCACCGTGACGAAATCATGGATGCGCTTGCGCAGCTTGTCGGTCAGCCAGGGCGCGTCGGCGTGGCAGGCGTAATCCACCCATTGCGGCTGCGCCCATTCCTCCGGCGTGCCGGGAAACACCACCGGGTTGCCATCGAGATCCAGCAGCGGCATCGACGCACGCTTGCCGCGGTCCGACTCGTGCTTGGCGTTCTCCGGCAGCGGCGTGTAGACGTAGACGATGATTTCCGAGGCTGGGTTGATCCGCTTCAGCTCGCGGATGAACTCGAAGGTGTGCTCGGTTTCCTCTTCGGTATCCACCGGCGGCGCCACCATGAAGGACAGCTCCGGAATCACGCCGTTGCGCCGGCACAGCTCGGCCACTTCCAGCGTCTGGTCCGGCCGCGTGCCCTTGCGGATTTCCTTGAGCATCTTGCCGCTGGGCGATTCGGCGCCGATATAGGCCATCTTCAGCCGGCTCTTGCGCACCAGCTCCCAGGTGCTCTCGGAAAGATTCAGCAGCGCATCGGCGCGCGCATAGCACCACCACGGCAGTTCCAGCTTCGCCATCACTTCGAGCAGCGGAATCATTTCCACTTCGCGGTCGAAGAAGTTGTGGTCGAAGAACTGGATCGAATCCGCGCCCAGCTCGTACTTCAGATACTTCAGCTCGCGCTCCAGCTTCTGCACCGCCGGCAGCGCCGTGGCGCCGCCGAACATGGCGTTCACGCCGCAGAAGGTGCAGCGGAAACGGCAGCCCAGCGCCGCCTGGTGGCCGGCGGTGCGCCGGCCCAGGAAGGTGCGCGCCAGGTATTGGCGCGGATCGCCGAGCTTTTCGTACGGCAGGCGCAGTGCGGGATCGCCGGGCACGAAATGGCGATTGGGGTTGTGCACGTGCTCGTCGCCACGCTTCCACGACAGGCCGGCGATCTTCGCGATATCGCCCTGCCCGGCCAGCGCGCCGACCAGCTCGGCCATGGTCTGTTCGCCCTGCGCGCGGATCGCGTAGTCCACGTAGGGCGCAGCCAGCGCAGTGTCGGTATACAGCGTGGGGAAATAGCCGCCCCAGATGATCGGCGTCCGCGGATGGCGCTCGCGGATCGCCTTGGACAGCTCGATCGACGGCGCCAGCTGCGGCCCGCCCATCACGCTTAAACCCACCGCATCGACGCCGCCACGATCCAGTGCATCCAGCGTGGTGCGGATGAAATCGCGATCGACATTGCCATCCACGATGCCGCTGCTGCCGCGCCGGTCCAGCACGGCCGACAGGTTCAGCAGCGCCAGCGGAAAACGCGCGCTGGAGCGTGCGGTGATGGTGGGATTGATCAGCAGGGTATGGGGCATGGCAATGGCGGTTCAGTACCGGCGCAGGCGGAACACCAGCGCCACGGGTACATCCAGGGCGATGGGGTCGAAGCGCGCGCCGGCGGGGATATCGGCGGGATCGAGCATGGGTTCGCGTACCTCCTCGATGGCCAGGTCCAAGGCCGCGCAGGCGCGATGCCAATGGCTATACAGATGCGGCGTATGCCTGGCGGCGTAGCGCTGGCCGTTGGCCTTGAAATCGCGCAGCCAGCCGAGCGCATGGCCGGTGGGATGGAAATCGCTGCACAGCAGCGTGCCGCCGGGCTTGGTCGCGCGGCGCAGTTCGGCCAGCGCACGCGGGAGATCGTCGATATGGCCGAGCACCAGGCCGCTGATGGTGAGATCGGCCCGGGCGTCCTCGACCGGCAGTTCGACCACGCTGCCGCGCAGCAGGGTCAGTTCGGCATCGAGGCGTACTTGTGCCAGCTCGTCATAGGCGCGCTCCAGCATCGGCAGCGACAGGTCCACGCCGGTCAGCCGCGTGGCGCCGCGCCGCGCCGCATGGAGCAGGTAGCGGCCGCTGCCGCAGCCGGCATCGAGCACGGCCTGTTCGCGCAGGTCGCCGGGGAGCAGCGCGAGCATGGCGCGTTCCTCGGCCTGCATCACCGGATTGTGCGCATGCGCGGGATAGCTGGCGGCCCACAGTGCGTACGCGGCTTCGGGTTCGAGGACGGCGGGACGCGTCATGCGTGTACTCCGGCTTGAGCGAGCCGCGGAACTGCGCCAACCGCCGCAGCTTGCAGACCTGGTTCCAAGGCCAGCAAGGCGGGATCCGCCAATGATCTGGCCAGCAGCTTGGGACGTCCATCGAGCAGCACCGGCACCGCTTCCACGCCCGCGGCCTCGAACCAGTCGGCGAAATCCGTATCGGCAATGCAGGGCATGCCATGGCGCGCCACCGCGCGCAGGTCGACGCGGCTCAGGCCCACCAGGCTGTCGGCCGGCGCGCCGCCGGCATCGGCGACGATCACGAGGTCGGCGGGTGCGCCCGGCGAAAGGCGTCCATGATCCGGCATGCGCAGCACATCGGCGCCCTGATGCGTAGCCATCGCCAGCAGGTCGGTGCTGCGCAGTCCACCCACCACTGACGCCACGCAAAGTTCTTCGAGCAGATCGCGCGCGCCGCTAAGCCGCGAGTCGCTGCCCAGCGCCAGCCGGCCGGCCGCGTGCAGGCGGCGCGGATCGAGCGTGCGTCCCAGCAAGGTGAGATTGCTCGCCGGACACCACACCACCGCGGCGCCGCTGGCGATCACCTTGGCGATGTCCTGCTCGCCCAGGCCGACGCCATGCGCCAGCACCGTGCGCGCATCGAGGCAACCAAGCCGTTCGAGCTGCGCCAGTTCCGCGCGCGCCACCTCGTCGGTGCCTTCGGCCAGGTGGATCAGCCATGGCGAACCCGCTGGCGTCGCATCGAAGCTGGCCTGCACCGGCGGGCCGTAATCCCAGCCCAGCGCATAGGCCCAGCCATGGCCGCGCAGCAGCGCCACCGGAAAATCCGGCGCATCGAGCTCGGCATGCCAGGGATCGTGGTGCGCCACGCAGGTGACGCCGGCCAGCAGGTTCTTCAGCGCGCCGTGGCGCAGGCGCAAGGCCTTGGGCAACTGCAGCGCCGCGGCCACTTCGGGTTGGCGGAAATGCGCCTGGAAGGCTTCGATCCAGGCATAGCTGTTGGGAAACGGTTGCTGCCGCGGCAACGGTGGCACGGCATTGACGTGCAGATGTTCGTGCGCGTTGACCAGCCCCGGGAAAACCAGATGGCCGCGCAGATCCAACGAATAGCCCCGCACCGGCTGCGCCTCGGCCACGCGTCCGTCGCGAATCAGCAGCGGCTCACGCGAGACGATTTCCTCGCTCACCACCGCCGCACCGTGCAGGATCGCGTCCACGCTCAGCGCCGGCGCATCACGATCAGGAAGTGATCGCCCATGTCACGCAGCAGCGGCAGCGCGCCCCAGCGATCGTCCAGCAGCCCCAGCCGCTCGTAGCGCGCCGGATGCCTGCGGTAACGGTCGACCAGATACGGCGGCGGCATGAACAGGCTGAGCGCGCGATAGCCATCCAGCGTGAAGCCTTCCGCGAAGGCGCGGTAGAACTCGCGCGGCAGGTAGTAGCGGGTCCAGATGGTGTGGCGGTTCATGCCCACCGCGGTAACGCCGCGCGCGGCACGCACGGCGGCGCGGCGAAAGCGGCCGCGACGCACGTAGTGGGCGACTTCCCACGGGCAGATCCGCCCGATCACCGAAAACACCAGCAGGCCGCCCGGACGCACCAGGCGTGCGCATTCGGCCGCGACCGCGGGAAGATCCAGCGCGCAGTTGAGCGGGCCGAAGTTGGAATACATGCCGTCGAACGGGCCATCGAACAGCTCGCCGGAATCGCCGGCGATCCGCCCCAACTCCTGCACGCCGATATGCGCCGCGCGCACATCGCCTTCCAGCCCCGCGGCAAGTGCGCGCTCGCGCGTGCGCTCGACCATGCGCGGCGACCAGTCGGTGGCCAGCACGCGAAAACCGCGCTGGCCGAACTCCACCGCGTCGATACCCGTGCCGCAGCCCAGATCCACCAGCCGCGAACCCGGCTCGAACAGGCGCTGCACCGTATCCCACAGGGTCAGCCGCATGCGCTGGATCAGTTCGTTATTGCCGCGCGGACCGTCGTAATCGGCGGCCACGCTGTCGAACGCGCGCTGGGTGTCGAGCAGGCGCGCCTCGTCGAGGGCGGCATCATGGCCATGTGGCGCGGAGGATTCCAGCTCAGGCTGACTGCTCATTTCCAACGTCGATGCTCCTGGTACGTTCCAACCGGTGAGTGCCGCTCAGGCACGCATCGGTTGCGCCGCGCGCCGGCGCGCATCCAGCGCCACCGCCACGAACAGGCCCAAGCCAAGTCCGCCCAGCACGCCCACGCCCAGGATCAGCGCCCGGTTCGGCGCCACCGCATGATCCGGCTGATAGATCGGCCACGGCATCGAGGTGGCGAAGGTGTAGTTGGCGCTCATCCGCGCGGCCAGATCGCTGCGCGTGCCGCTCAGTTCCCGCACTTCGTTGTCCTTGCTGGCCAGCAGCAGGCCGGCAGTGATCGCACTCGCCTGCCCTTCCTTGCCCGCCAGCTGCTGCAGGCCATCGCGCTCGGCCGTTGCCGTGCTCAGCTCGGCCTGCACTTCGTCCAGCCGCGCATGCGCCTGCGCCAGCGGCTGTGCCTGCAGCTGGCCGTGGATGGCCTGCAGATGCTCGACCGTCGCCAGCACCAGGCGCTTGGCCTGTTCGGGCGTGGCGGCGCGCGCGCTCAGCTTGATCAGGCCGGCATAGAACGAAGGCTCGGCCTTCAAGCTGCCGCGGTACATGCCGGCCTCGGGCGACTTCGCATCCAGGCCGATGCTCTGCGTCACCTCGTCCTGAAACGAACGCGTCTGCAGGCGATCCAGCACGCGCTGGAACGGCTCCGGCCGCGGGTCCTGCCCGGCCGGCGCGGTGCCGACCTGGCCCACCTGCACCCAGGCGGTGGCTTCGTAGCGCGGCTTGGCCAGCCAGGCGTAGGCGACGGCAAGCGCCACCACGGCGAGCAGCGCGATGGCGAAGCCGCGCCACTGGCGGGCGAGCAGCCGCCACAGGTCGATCAGATAGATTTCGTCATGAGGCATGGTGGTCGACTCGAGGCATCAGGAAAGGGGCGCGCCGGCGGTCCGGCAGCGAGGCGGCGAACAGCTGCATCAACAGGCACAGCGCGATAAAACCCGCGCTCATGAAGGTGTAGGCCTGCGGCGCGAACGGCGCCATCGCCGCCACGTAGGCCATGCGCAGGAAGATCAGCAGCGAGAACAGCGAGGTGGAGGCACACAGCCGCCGCGCGCTCCACACCAGCATCGCGTACAGCCCGAGCATCGCCGCCACCGCGCCGGCCGGGCCCAGCGCAAGCAGGAACGGGAAATACTCGGTACCCACATTGATGGTCGGCGAATCCAGCGGAATGCCGGTGCCCGCCGTGACGATGGAACCGCGCAGCGGCACCACCTGGTTCAGCAGGAAATCCGCGTTGTGGTAATGCTTGGCCAGCATCGAGGCGAAGTTGTACGGCCCGGCGGTGAGATAGAGCAGCAGCCATTTCACGCCGGGCGGCGATTCGCTGTAGAACGCGCCGAACGGCAAGGTCACGCCTTCCAGCGGCCCCGAACGCAGAATGCCCAGCGCCGCGAACAGCACCGCACCCACCAGCCCAAGCAGCAGCACCGTCGGCCACGGCAGGCGCAAGCCACCCTTTCGCCGCATCACCAGCACCAGGGCCACTGAGAACAGGCTGGCGAAGATGCGGTTGCGGTCGATCACCAGGATCGGGAACACGATGCCGGCCAGCACCATCGCATAGCGCAAGCCGCGGTTGCGCACACACAGCAGGCCCACCGGCGGCAGCACCCAGCACCAGGCGGACAGATGCCGGATATGTTCGCGGCCGCCTTCCATCTGCGCATACGCCGAGGGCTTGTCCAGCAGCGGAATCGGGAACAGCGCCAGGTCCAGCACGCAGAACACCGCTACCAGCGCGCAGAAGGCGAACGCCACCAGCGCCTCGCGCGTGCCCGCGTACTCGCGCACCGCGAAACGCTCGAACGGCGGCAGCCGCACGCCGCCCAGCGCATCCAGCGCATCCAGCGCCAGCATCGCCACCGCGCCCGCGATCAGCAGCAGCACGCCGTCCAGATAACCGTCCGGCAGATCGTAGGTCAGCAGCGTCGCCGCGCAGGCCAGCAGCATCGGCAGGCCGAGATAGGTCGAGGGACGGCGCAGCAGCGCTTTCATGCGCGCTCCACCTCAGGGTGCGCGGACGGCAGGCGGACCTTCGACACGCCACGCAAGACCAGACAGGCCGCCAGGCGCCAGGCCAGCCGCAGCGGCCGCCGCTGCAGGAAGGCGATCTTCGCGCCGATGTAGTGAGCCTGCGCTTTCAGCAGCAGGCGATCGGGGCCGTCGAACAGTTCGACGCGGCGCAGGGCCACGCGGCGCGACTCGGCGAGATTGGCCACGCGCGTCGCCACATGGCGCGTCTTGCTCAGGTTGGCATCGTGCAGGCGGTAGGCGCAGACCGGCTGGTCGATAAAGCCCAGCGCGTCGCGCGCGACCAGGCGCAGGAAGAAATCCCAGTCGTCGATCCGCAGCTCTTCGGTCCAGCCCGAGATCGCACCCGGCACGCTACGGCGCAGCAGCGCCACCGGACCGCCGATCGCCCAATGGCGGATCACCGCGCGGCGGATGCCCTCGTCGGTGGCGTACTGGCGCTTGTCGGCGCGATGCAGCCCGCGCATGCCGCTGTCGTGCACGCGGTTGCCATAGCAATCCACCACCACCGAGTCGCCCACCACCGCCCACTTGCGCGGATGCGCCTGCAGGTAGCGCACCTGCGCTTCCAGGCCGCCGGGCAGCAGGAAGTCGTCGCTGGCGCCCAGCTTGAGGAAGTCGCCGCGCGCCAGCGAGGCCAGCTCGTTGAGCGTGGTAGCCACGCCGCGGTTCTCGCGGCGCCGGTAGATGATCGGCAAGGTGCCTTCATGCCGCGCGATCCACTGCGCGATCTTGCCCGGCGTGCCGTCGACCGAACCGTCGTCGACGATCACCAGCTCCTTGGCCGGATAAGGATCCTCCAGCACGCTGTCCAGGCAGCGCAGCACGAAGCGCTCGTGGTTATGCGCGGGGATCAGGATGGAGACCAGCGGCCAGCCGCCCTCGCCCGCCGTCCGTTCGCTGTCCATGGCTACAGCCTCCTCAGGTAGCGGCGGGCCACCAGCATGTTGAAGACGAGATAGAACAGGTAATTCACCGCGAACGCGTAGACCGCGCCGGGCAACCCGTACCAGCGGGTAAATACGAAGACCAGGGCCAGATAGCTGGCGGCGAACAGGAATTCCGACAGCACGAACAGGCCGGTCATGGCCTTGGCCAGCATCAGATACGACAGCACGAAGGAGGCGATCTTGATCACGTCGCCGATCAGCTGCGGCCCGTACAGCGCATTGGCGGCGGCAAAGTCGGCGCTGAACAGCGCGCGCGTCACCCATTCGCGCCCCACATACACCAGCAAGGCCAGCGTCGCCGCGGCCGGCAGCAGCTGGCGCCAGGCCTGGCCCAGCTCGCGCTTCAGCTCATCGCGCTCGCGCACCGCGGCGAGCCTGGGCAGGTAATAGACATTGATCGCGGTGGTGAGGAACAGCAGATACGCATCCGACACGCGCGTCACCGCCTGCCAGTAGCCGACCTGCTCCCAGCCGAACTGCGCGGCGAGGTGATCGCGCACCGCGATATTGACCAGCGGCGCGCACAGCGCCGAGCTCAGCGTCATCAGCGAGAACGTCGCCAGCCGCACGATCATGTCGCGGTCGAAACCGGCGCGCAGCATGCCGGGACGGAAGTCCGGACTGCGCCACCATGCCGGCAGGCCGACCGCCAGCCACAGCAGCTGGCCCAGCACCAGCGCGAGCAGGGCGCCATACAGCCCCTGCTGCCACGACAGCCACGCGGCCAGCAGGATGCTCAAGGCCGAACCCACCACCTGGATAAACACCAGCCGGCGCACATCCATGAAGCCGTTGATCACCGCCAGCAGATAGTTGCTGACCGCAATGCCCACCTGGGCGAAGGCCAGCACGCGCAGCAGGCCTTCGTAGCGGGCGTCGTCCAGCAGCCACAGCGCGAGCTGCCGGCTGAACAGCAAGGCGGCCAGGCCCATCAGCAGAGCCGCGCACAGCGCATAGCCCAGCGCCGCGCGCAGCAGCAGCGCCAGGCGTTCCGGATCGTCGCGGTATTCCGCTACGTACTTGACGATGGCCGCGCTGATGCCGCCGCCGGCAAGCACCGCCAGCAGCGACATCAGGCTCATGAACTGGCCCAGCTTGCCGACCCCGTCCGGCCCCGCCGCCCACGCCACCAGCTTGACCACCACCAGCCCCGCGAGCAGGCGTGCGGCGGTGCCGATGGCGCTGTAGAGGCCGGCGCGGGCGATGCTCATGCGCCGGCCTTGAACGTGCGGCAGGCCGCGATGATGCGTTCGACTGCCGCGTCGTCGAGCGCGGGATTGAGTGGCAGGCTCAGTATTTCGGTATGCAGGCGTTCCGCGACGGGAAGCTGGAAGTGATGCCAGTCCGCATAAGCCGGCTGACGATGCGCCGGCACGGGGTAATGCACCTGGGTGTGGATGCCCTGGGCCTGCAGATGCGCCTGCAAGGCATCGCGCCGCCGGCTGCGGACGACGAACAGATGCCAGACATGCGCCTCCTCCTGCGCCACCTGCGGCATGACCAGGGCCGGATGCTCGATGCCATCGCGGTAGCGTCGCGCGATACGGCGGCGAAGGAGGATCTCGTCGTCCAGATACGCCAGCTTCACGCGCAGCAAGGCGGCCTGCATCTCATCCAGGCGCGAATTCACACCCTGGAACTGATGGTGGTACTTCGTTTCCGACCCATAGTTGCGCAAGGCCGCGACGCGCCTGGTCAGCGCATCGTCGCTGGTCGTCACCGCGCCGCCGTCGCCCAGTGCGCCGAGATTCTTGGTGGGAAAGAAGCTGAAGGCCGCGGCGTCGCCGAACGCACCAGCCTTGCAGCCATCGAGCGAGGCGCCGTGCGCCTGCGCCGCATCCTCGATCAGCAGCAGGCCATGGCTGCGCGCCAACGAGGCCAGCGCCGGCATCTCGGCGAGCTGGCCGTACAGGTGCACGGCGATGACCGCGCGCGTGCGCGGCCCGATCGCTGCTTCAACCTGTGCCGGATCGAGATTGAAGGTCGCCGGGTCCGGTTCCACCGGCACCGGCACCAGCCCGCTCTGGCTGACCGCCAGGAAGGTGGCGATAAAAGTGTTGGCCGGCACGATCACTTCGTCGCCTTCGCGCAGTACGCCCAGCCCGCGGTACGCACGCAGGATCAAGGTCAACGCATCCAAGCCGTTACCCACCCCGAGCGCATGGCGCACGCCGCAGTAGTCGGCGAATTCGCGCTCGAACGCTTCGAGCTCGGCGCCGAGGATGTACCAGCCCGAATCGATCACACGCGCGGCCGCAGCTTTCAGCGCATCCGCATAGCGCGCATTGATCGCCTTCAGATCGAAGAACGGGACGCTCATGCGAGCTCCCACGCATAGAAGTCATGCACGACGGCGCGGGCGCCGAAGCGCTCTTTCTGTGCAACCAATCCGGTGTTCAGCATCCGCCCGGCCTGCTCGGTGGAAATGCCGAAACTGAAATGGCGCTTGTGCGCATAGGTGTGTTCGATGAGTTCGGCCAGCAGCAGGGTCAGCGCGTGGCGCTGGCGTCCCGCTTCGGAGGCGGCCAGATATTGAGTGTGTACGGCCGGCCCCAGGTCGTAGACCAGCGCGGCGGCCAGCGGCTCGCCGTTGTCCGCTACTTCGTGCAGCACGATCTGTTCCGGAAAGCGGCCCTGCAGCAGACGCAGTTCGGCCAGAGAATGAACCGGCGTGGCGTCGTGCCGGGTCAGCACCTGCGTCAGCAGCGCATGAAAGCGCGCAAGATCGCCGCCCGACTGTACGACCAGCCCCGCCTTCCTCGCCTTGGCCGCGGCGCGGCGACGCTCCTCGGTAGAACGGAACGGCTCGCGCAGCGCGATCACCGAAGACAGATCGCGCCGCACCAGCTGCGCACCCAGCCGATGCAAGGCATACAGGTCTTCTTCGGCCGGATAGGCATGGAACACATGCGGCACCGCCTTGTAGAACAGGCGCTTCGCACCCAGGCCGCGATAATGTGCGCCGATCCGTTCGAAAGCCTCCAGCGCCGCTTCGGCACGCAAGGCGTGCGAACTGATCAGGCCGGCATAGGTGAGTCCGCCGTGGCTGCTTACCTCTTCGCCATGGCGATTGGCGGGCAGCACGGCCACCAGCTCGCCATCCTTCTCGACCAGCAGCGAGGCGTCGGTGAAGCGATCGGCGTGATAGTCCATATAGCCGCGCCGATGCAGCAGATTGCCGTTGCGCGAACGCAGCACCAGCGCATCCCAGGCCGCGGCATCGGCGGGCGCATAGGGTCTAACCGAGAGCATGCGTGCCCTCCCCCATGGCCTCGTTCGCGCGTTGGTCGACCACCGCCTCGGCCAGGCCGAAGCCCGCCATGCCCATATCGTTGCCGTTGTAGAACATCAGCAGCCTGCTCCCGTGGCGCAGCAGCGCCGGGTAGCAAAGCGCACGGCCATCCCAGCCATCCCGCGACGGCGCGATGCCGAGCGCCTCGTCGTGGCGCTCCCAATGCATGCCGTCGTCGCTGAAAGCCATGCCGGGCTGGTAGCGGCCGGCGCGGTCGCCCCAAGTGAAGTACATGACATAGTGGCCGTCGAGCCGGTACACGCGCGGCCGTCCGATGCGGTACTCGTCGCCGCGCGGCAGCAGGCAGACGCGGTCGCCGCGCGGGATCGCGCTGAGGTCGCGCGTCTCGGCATAGCAGATGTGATAGCGCGGAAATGGCTGGCCGCCGATCGATTCCCAGTCGTCGCCCACCGCGTACCACAGGCGCCACAGGCCGCGGTCGTAGTGCGCGCTATGGATCGCGGCGATGGTGCTGCGGCGTGGCGCGCGATCCAGGACCGGCGTTTCCTGCACGCGCTGGAAATGCTCGCCGCCGTCGGTGGACAGCGCCAGCCCGCTGAAGGCCAGGAACTTGGCCTTCGCCACCTGCTGGAAACCCACGTAGAACAGATACAGCCCGCCCGGCGCCGCGACCACGTCGCCCAGGATCATGCCGTTGTCGTCGAAACAGCCGCCGCGGCCGATGTCCAGTACCGGCCGCGCGCTGACGCCTAGCACCTGCGTGGGGTCGTCCGCCGCCAGATCGACATAGCCGAGCCGGCTCACGCCCTCGCCATCGCGAAAGCCTGCATAGACGCGGATGCGCTGGTCATCTAACCGCCACGGCGTAGGTGTCAGCGCCGAATGGCGCATCCAGCTGCCGACGCCCTGGCGCGCCACGTCGAACACCAGTCCGCGCTTGGTCCACGTCGGCATGCGCGCTAGAACCTCACATCCAGGCTGGAGCGATCCGGCAAGGCGCGCGCGGGCGAGCCGACGTAGACCTTGCCCGGTTCGGTATCGCGCACCACCAGGGCGCCGGAGCCGATCACATTGTCCGCGGCCACTTTCACGCCATCGTTGAAGGTGGCATTGACGCCGACGAAGCTGCTTTCGCCGATTTCGCAGAAACCGGAAATCACCGCGTGCGAGGCGACGAAGACATGGTCGTGCACCACCGTGCGGTGGCCTACGTGATTGCCGCTCCACAGGATGCAGTTGTTGCCGATGCGCACGAACGGCTGGATCACGTTGTTCTCGAAAATAAAGCTGTTCTCGCCGATCTCGGCGTTGCGCCAGACGAAGGCGTGGCTGCTCACATAGCTGGCGAAGCGGTAGCCCTTGCCCTTGGCGTCCAGGTACAGCCGCGTGCGCAGGCGGTTGAGGCCCGTGGCGGGGATGGCCACGAACAGTTCCGCGTCGCCCGGTGCATAGCTCGCGGCCAGCTCCTCGTAAGGCAGCACCGGCCGCCCTTCGATTTCGCTTTCCTTGAGATGCGCGCGCTCGACGCTGAACGCCACTACCTCGTAGTCGCTGTCGTGCTGGAAATACTCGCAGGCGATCCGCGCCATCTCGCCCGCGCCGATCAGCACCAGCGGCCGGCTCATGCCACCGCACCGCCGAGGCGGTGGAAGCCGTTCGCTTCGCGCAGGAATTCGTCGTAGTCGGTGATGTAGTCGGCCGGGTCGTAGAACTGGTCGGCCAGCACCATCAGCACGCAGTCCTCGCTGAAACCGTACAGTTCGCGCCAGACCATATCGCCCAGCAGCAGGCCCTGGCTGGGATCGTCCAGCAGCACCTCGACCGGGCCGGTGCCGTCGTCGAGCAGGATGGTCACCGAGCCGCGCACGGCTACCGCGAGCTGCTTGAGATGGCGGTGCGCGTGGCGGCCGCGGTGCACGTTCGGCTCCGTGGCGTACACGTAGTACACCCGGCGGATTTCGAACGGCACGTTGCGCTCCTGTTCCAACGCCACCAGCATGCCGCCGTGGTCGCCGTGCTTGTGAAACTGGATGCGTTCGATGTCCATGGTGGCTGGCTCTGCGCTCGTGTAAGAACGACCTGTTCGAGGCTGAGTGCCGGTGGCGTGAGGAAAGGTTGCGTGTGCTTGGCGCACGCGATGCGCCGATGAAGCCCCTCTCCCATCGGCGACCCGAAGGTAGTCCCCGTGGGAGAGAGGGGTTGGGGTGAGGGTTCGGGCGGAGTGATGCGCACCACTTCGCCCGTACCCTCATCCGCCTGCCGGCACCTTCCTCGCTCCTCAAGGCCGGGCACATCCCTGTGCCCTCCCCGCGTGCTCCCGGAGGGAGAAGGGTTCCAGCGTGCAAGGTGACCACAACCTTTCTCGATCCAACCGGCACATACGCCTCGACACGACGCGCGGGGATCGCTGGATGGGTTCGAGGTACGAGGACAAGGCCGATATGCCGATGGCGGGCAGCACGCCCGCCATCGCGAGCCTGCAGGACAAGGAACCGATCCGCCGCCCGCGCGGCATGGCGATCCTCCACTGGAGCACGGTGCTGCTGCTGATCGCCGCGGCGGCGCTCGCGCTGACGCGCGATGAAGTGGCCGGACGCGTCGCCCGCCAATGGCTGCTGGAAGGGCACCGCCACACCGGCCTGCTGGTCTTGCTGCTGGCCGTGCTGCGCATCGCGCTGCGCTTTCGCCACGGACGTCTTCCGCAAGCCGTGCATTCGCGCTTCGTGCGCATCGCCGCCTGGCTCACCCATGCCGCCCTGTATCTGATTTTGCTGGCGCTGCCGCTGGTCGGCTGGGCGCTCAGCAATGCCGAAGGCAAGCCGGTGTATCTGTTCGGCGCCACCCTGCCCGCGCTGGTGGCTGACGACGAAGACCTCGCCGATGCGCTGCTGGTCTGGCACCAGGACATCGCCTGGGCCCTGCTCGCCCTGGTGCTGCTGCATATCGGCGCCGCGCTTTATCACCACTTCGTGCGGCGCGACGACGTGCTGCGCGCGATGTGGCCGTGGTCGCGCTGACCCTCTCGCTGTAAGCCATCCCCCGCAGGACTCACCCCCCGACCCATCAAGGAGGTTTCATGCTGTCTCTGCCGTACCGCCGCCGGACGCGGAACATGACTGTGCTGTACGGCGTGGGCGCTGCCTTCTCGCTGGCCTGCACCACCGCGCAGGCGATTCCCCTGTATGCGCGCCAGACCGGTTCCGCCTGCGCCGACTGCCATGCCGGCGCCTATGGCCCCGCGCTCACCCCCTACGGCATGCGCTTCAAGCTCAACGGCTATACCGACACCGACGGCAAGGGCTTCAAGCTGCCCGTGGCGGCGCAGCTGGTGGGCACGCGTTCGGTGCCGGCGCGCGGCGAGAGTTCCAACCGGCTGACCCAGGCGGACATCTATCTGGGCGGGCGCCTGACCGATCAGGTCGGCGGCTATGTGAAGGTGGAAAGCGACAACGACGGCCATAACCGCTTCAACACCAAGCTGAGCGACGTCGATCTGCGCTTCGTCGCCAAGGAGCTGAAGCTCGGCGGCAAGGACCTCACCCTGGGCGTGAGCGTCAACAACAATCCCGGCCTGCAGGATCCGATCGCGGCGCTGCCCGGCGCTTCTTCGCTGGGTCCGCCCGGCGTCACCGGCACGGTGCTCAATCCATCCAGCCCGAACTCGCCGGCCAATCGCGTGTTCGGCGCCACCGTATATGGCCTGTACGACTCGAAGTGGTACGGCGAAGTCGGCACCTATAACTCGATGCAGCGCTCCACCCAGGACCGCCTCGGCTACAACCCCAACGGCGACCCGGGCAAGCTGCACGACACCGGCTATGCGCGTTTTGCGTATATGCGCGATATGCGGCGCCAGTTCTTCTCGGCCGGCGTGGTCGCGCTCACCACCAAGCGCGAGCTGCCGCGCACGGGCGGTCCGATGGATCGGCTCACGGATCTGGGCTACGACCTGACCTACCAGTACCTCGGCAACCGCGAGCACATCGTGCAGCTGAGCTACGTCAATATCCTGGAGCAGCGCAAGTACGGCAGCACGCCGGCCAGCCCGATCGCGCCGGGCCTGTTGGCCAAGCCGCGCGGCACCGTGCATGACCAGACCTTCACCGCGGCCTACACCTTCAAGCAGAGCTACACCCTGCTGTTCTCGCACCTGGTGAGCACGGGCTCGCGCGACGACGCGCGCTTCATCCCCTACGGCGTGCCGGACACCACCGCCAACCTGATCAGCCTGTACTGGGCGCCGTTCGGCAAGGACGACTCGTATACGTCCATGGCCAACCTCAAGCTCGCCGCCACCTGGTTCCGCTTCACCCGCTTCAACGGGGCCAGCGACAGCATCTTCGGCGCGCCGGGCACCAATGCGCGCGATTTCAATGCCTTCTCCCTTTCCGCCAGCGTGGCGTTCTGATCGGATCCGATTGCGTGAAAACCTCAAGCCTTAAGCGAAGCTTTCGAAATCTCACTCTCACCGCGCTGGCCTGCGCCTGGATGACGACATCGCCCGCCTTCGCCGGCGACGCGTCGGCGGGCGCCGACGTATTCAAGAGCGAATGCGCCGAATGCCACAGCATCAAGGAAGGCCGCAACAAGAAGGGCCCCAGCCTGTTCAACGCGGTGGGCCGCAAAGCGGCCGCATTGCCTGACTACGAGTACTCGGATGCGCTGCGCGCGCAGTCGAGCTGGGTGTGGACACCGGAACAACTGCACAGTTATCTCGCTCAACCGGCCAAGCGCGCCAATCCCGGTACGAAAATGAAATACGATGGGCTGAACGATCCAAAACAGCTCGACGATCTCATTTCCTACCTGGGCACGCTCCACTGACGCCATCGTCCGCCCCGCAACGCGCCCTGCCGGCGCGCACCGCCACACCGCTACGCCGGATGCTTCCGGCCATGGCGGTGGCCTGCATGGCCTTGCCGCTGCATGCGGGCACGGTCGGCGGCGGTACGCTGGGCGGCGGCATCGCGCTCAGTTCGCAGCTGGTCGACCGCGGCCAGGCCATCACCACCGCCACGCCGATCCTGCAGGGCGCGCTGTCGTGGACCACGCCGGATGGCTGGGCGCTGGGCCTGTCCGCCAGCGCAAAAGCGCGTTCGCCGGGGCGAATGGTGGAGGCGCTGGGCCAGGTCGCGCATTACTGGACACTGTCCGGCGACTGGTCCATGCAGGCCAGCGCGATCTACTACAAATACCCCACGAGCAGCCGCTTCTTCGACCGCAGCGAAGCCGGCCTGCACTGGACCTACCGCGATGTGCTCACCTTCGGGCTGTCGGCCACCCATTTCGCCCATGCCGATCACGAGCGCACCCGCGGGGGGGCGGATGCCAATTTCCATTGGCCGCTGACCGAGGAGCTGTCCCTGTCGATCGGCGCCGGGGTGGCCAAGTCCTATTTCGACCCCTATCCGTACTACCGCTACGGCCACGCCGGCCTGGCCTGGACCCGCGGCGCGTGGCGGGTGGAGCTGGACCGGGTCGCGGCGGATGTGAAGACGCCCCGCTACTGGCGCTCCCGCTCGCCCGACGCGGAGCCCTGGGTGGTGACCGTGCTTTGGTCCTTCTGAGCCCGCTTGCGGCCGGCCCGGCCGGGGCGCAACCTTTTCCCGTCCAGCTGGCACTCATGACGACAGCCACGCCGCCCTCCGACCGGTGATCTGACGCCCATGAACGAAGCCGATATCGAAGCCGATGCCACCGACCGAGCGCTCTTGCAGCGCATGGCGGCAGGCGATCGCGTGGCGCTGGCCACGCTCTACCGCGGCTATCACGGCCGCCTGTGCCGCTTTCTGACGCGCCTGACCCGACGGCCGGACGTAATCGACGAAGTGATCAACGACTGCTTCTGGATCGCCTGGCAGAAGGCCGCGACCTTCCAGGGCGATTCGCGCGTCTCCACCTGGATCATGGGCATCGCCTACCGCTGCGGCCTCAAGGCCCTGCGCCAGCACGGCGACGAGCCGATCGAGGACGACGCCCTGTACGGCGACCGCGCCCCCAGCCACGACCCCAGCGAGGACCACGAGCTGCGCGACTGGCTGGGCAAGGCGCTGGAGCGCCTGACCGTCGACCAGCGCGTGGTGCTGGAGCTGGTCTACGGCGTGGGCCATTCGCTCAACGATGTGGCGGTGATCATGCAGTGCCCGGTGGGCACGGTGAAGGCGCGGCTGTTCCACGCGCGGGTACGCCTGCGCAATGTCTTGCCGGATCTTGCCGGTGAATCTTCAGCGCACGTGGGAGGTGCGCCATGACCTTTCCTATGAATGCCAGCCGGGATTGCGCCCGTGCCTGGGAAGCCATGCCCTGGGTCTTGCAGGGCAATGCCTCGCCGGAGCAGGCGCAATGGCTGGATGGCCACCTGGCGCAATGCGCTGCCTGCCGCGTGGAATATGCGCAGCAGCTGCGCCTGCGCGAGGCGCTGGCGCTGCCGGCCGATGTCGCGGTCGACGCCAATGCCGGCCTGAAACATCTGCTCGACCGCCTGGATGCGCACGACGCCGAGGTGGCGCAGCCAACCAAGGCACGCGCACGCACCGCCGGCTGGCTGTTGCGCGGCCTGGCCGCCGCGGTGGTGCTGCAGGCGCTGGGCATCGGCATCCTCGGGCTGAAGCTGTATCGCGAACAAGGCGCCACGGACTACCGCACCTACAGCAGCCAGGACGCCGCGCGCGCACCGGCCGGCGCGATCCGCGTCGTGCCCGACGACAGCATGAAAGTGTCCGAATGGAACGCGCACGTGCATGAGCTGCATCTGCAGATCGTCAGCGGACCCAATGCCGTAGGCGCCTACACCGTGGTGCCCGATGGCGCTGCCACCACCCAGGACGAGCTGGTGCGGCAACTGCGCGCCATGCGTGGCATCCGCATGGCCGAGCCGGTGGCCGCCGTACCGTGAGGGACATGCGGCGCATCGGCTTCATCGTCGCGATGGCGCTCCTGCTGAGCGCCTGCGCCTCCGCGCCGAGCGCTTCGGCCGGACGCGGCGCCGCTTCGGCCGCCGCCTCGATGAACAGCCAGCGCGACATCGTGCTGGCCGTCGCCAACCCGCTCGATCCGCCGGGCACGCACGCCGGTTCCAGCCTGCTCGGCTATGTGCCGCCGGGCCATTACGGCGCCGGCCAGCGCGCAGTCTCGCAGCTGGACGAGCTCAAGCAGCGCTACGGCCTGCGCGAAGTCGCCGGCTGGCCGATCAAGGCGCTGGGCCTGTTCTGCATCGTGGTGGAAGCACCGGCCGGCGCCGACCGCGACGCCCTGCTGCAGAACCTGGCCAAGGACGAGCGCGTGAAGCTCGCCCAGCCGCTGCAGGATTACGAGGTCTATGCGGACCAGCCACAGCAGGCCGCGCACAAGTACAACGATCCCTACGCCGACCTGCAGCGCGGCTTCGTCGAAACCGATGCCGCGCTGGCGCACGAGACCAGCCAGGGCAACGGCGTGCACGTGGCCATCGTCGACACCGGCGCCGACCTGGTCCATCCGGATCTCAAGGGCCGCATCGCCGACACCCACAACGTGGTGGACGACGATGCCGCGGCTTTCGACCGCGACGCGCACGGCACCGAAGTGGCCGGCATCATCGCGGCGATGGGCGACAACCATCAGGGCATCGTCGGCATCGCGCCCAAGGCGGTGCTCAGCGTCTACAAGGCCTGCTGGTATACCGACCGCAATGCGGGCGCGCGCTGCAACTCTTTCACCCTGGCCAAGGCCTTGGCCGCGGTACTGGATACCGATGCGCGCGTCGTCAACCTCAGCCTCGGCGGCCCGGCCGATCCGCTGCTGGGCAAGCTGCTGGACGAGCTGCTGCGGCAGAAGCGCATCATCGTCGCCGCGCGCCCGCCGGACGGCGACAGCAATGGTTTTCCCGACAACTCGCCCGGCGTGATCGTGGTGCGTTCCAGCGCCGGCACGCCCGCGCCGGCAAACGTGGTGAGCGCGCCCGGCAGCGACATCCTCACCACCCAGCCGAACGGCGGCTACGACTTCACCTCAGGCTCCTCGATGGCCGCCGCGCATGTCACCGGCATCGTGGCCTTGCTGCTGTCGATTTCGCCCGACCTCGATGCCACGGCGATCCGCAGGCTTCTGCTTCTGGACGGAAAGACGGCCAATGGCATGCAGCAGGTGAATGCCGCGCTGGCAGTGCGGGCGCTGCAGACTTCCCTGCACCACGCCGGGTCGCCTTGACGCCCGTCGCATAGCGGGCCGAAGGCCCCGATTCACCGCTTGCTGGCCCCGAAAGATACGGCCTTGCTGCACCGTTCGGTCTATTCGTATGCGCCTGCGCGACGTTTGCTGTCGCGCCTTCCTTTCTTGCTGATCGCGCATCCCAATGACCACCTCCCGCCGCCAGTTCCTGCAGCTTTCCGCCCTCGCCATGGCTTCGGCCGCCGCGCCGTGGGCCGATCTCCACGCCCGCGCGCTGCCCTCGCCGGCCTTCCCGCCGTTGCCGGCGCATCGCCCCAGCGGCCAGGAAGCGCTGGACCGGCTGCTGCAGGGCAATGCGCGCTTCGTCGCCGGCAAGGGCTCCGCCGCGTGCCGCACGCCGGAGGATTTCGCCAAGGTGGCGCAGGGCCAGGCGCCGTTCGCCGCGATCATCGCCTGCGCCGATTCGCGCACCGCGCCCGAAATCATCTTCGATCAAGGCGTGGGCCAGCTTTTTACCGTGCGCGCGGCCGGCAATGTGGTGGCAGGCAGCGGACCGGTGATGAAGGGCAGCATCGAGTACGCCGTGGCGGAGCTGGGCGTATCGCTGATCCTGGTGCTGGGCCACAGCGAATGCGGCGCGATGAAGGCGGCCATCCAGTTCCGTCATGAAAAGAACAAGCCGGCCGGTGCGATCGACGATCTGCTGGAGCTGATCTATCCCGCGGTCGACCAGACCATCGCCCAGGACAGCGAGCTGAGCGGCAAGGCGCTGCAGAAGCAGGTGACCTACAACAACGTCAACAATGGCGTGCAGCGCTTGCGCGGGCTCGATCCCATCATCGCGCCGGCGGTGCGTTCGGGCGCGGTGATGGTGGCGGGCGCAGTGCACGACCTGGCCACGGGCACCGTCACCGTGTGGCCGAAGCTGGCGTAATCCGCTTCAAACCGGCACGGCATGCCGCCGGCGATATTCCGCCGGCGTGACGCCCAGGTACTGCACGAACGCGCGCCGCAGATGATCGACATTGGAAAAGCCGCATAGCGCAGCCACCTGTTTCGGCGCATGGCCGCCCTGCTCCAGGCGCTCCCGCGCGGCCTGAACGCGCACCGATTCCACCCAGGCGGCCGGCGTCATGCCCACTTCGCCGCGGAACAGCCGCGCGAAATGGCGCGGGCTCAGACGCATCCGCGCGGCCAGGTTCGTCACGCTGTGATCCTCGGCCAGATGCGCGGCCACCCAGCGCTGCAGCGACTGCAAGGCGGAGCGGCCCGCCGGCGCCGCCTCGCCGCTGCGGCTGAACTGCAATTGCCCGCCGCCGCGTTTGAAATACATCACCAGCTGGCTCGCCACTTTCATGGCGACCGAACGGCCGAGGTCTTCTTCGACCAGCGCCAACGCCAGATCCAGGCCTGCGGTGACGCCTGCCGCGGTGCGCAGCCGGCGATCGGCGACATAAAGCGCATCCTCTTCGACCGTCACCGCCGGGAAACGCTCGGCCAGACGCTTGGCCACCGCCCAATGCGTGGTGATTCGCCGTCCATCCAGCAGGCCTGCAGCGGCGAGCAGGAACGCACCGCTGCAGATCGAACCGTAGCGCCGCGCGCGACGGGCCTGTTCGGACAGCCAGCGCAGCAAAGCCGCTGGTGGCGCGAAATCCGCCGCATGCGGCGCACCTGCGACCAGCAAGGTATGGATAGATTCCTGCACCGCGCGCCCGATGGCGCGATCGGGCAATAGCTGCACGCCGGAGGAACTGCGGATCGGCGCCATGGAAAGTCCGATGACAAGGGGCTGGTAGCAGCTCTTGCCCGCCTGCCGATTGGCTTCGGCAAAGACATCCAGCGGCCCGGCGACATCGAGCAGCTGCACGCCATCGACGGCGACGATGGCGACAGTGCGGGGCGTCGGCATATGTCGCTCCTCCCATGGCCGTGGCGGCAATGAAATGTCTGTTATTTACGTATCGCGCAAATAGAAGACAATGCCGGGCGATCCTAGCATGGCTGCATTCCCCAGCCAGCGAGACATCGAGCATGTCCACGACCATCGACACCGTCCGCGTCCCTGACAGCCAGCTCGCGCGCGAAATCACCGAATTCGTACGCGATACCGCCACCGAACTGCTGTTCCACCACTCCAGCCGCGTCTACCACTTCGGCGCGATCGCCGGCCGCCGCGACGGCCTCTCCTTCGATCCGGAACTGCTGTACGCCGGCGCGATGTTCCACGACGTCGGCCTGATGCCCTCGCACAGCAGCCCGCAAGATCGCTTCGAGGTGGACGGCGCCAATGCCGCCGCTGAGTTCCTGCGTACGCGCGGCATCGCTCGCAGCGATATCGAAACGGTGTGGACCGCCATCGCCCTGCATACGACGCCAGGCATTCCGCAGTACATGCACCCGGTGGTGGCGCTGGTCACCGCCGGCGTGGAAATGGACGTGCTGGGGCTGACCTACGCTCGATACAGCGAGGCGGAACGTGCAGCGGTGGTGGCCTTGCATCCGCGCACGCCGCGCTTCAAAGAGGACATCCTGCAGGCTTTCTACGATGGCATCCGCCACAAGCCGGAAACCACCTTCGGCAACGTCAAGGCCGACGTGCTGGCCGACAAGGATCCGAAGTTCGTGCGCGGCAATTTCTGCCAGGTGATCCGCTGCTCGCCTTGGGCGGGCTAAGGCGCGCCGTTCCCATCGTTACTCCGAGCTATTGATCGCGTGGAAGACGTTGTCGGAGGCGAGCGAGAGCAGAACCTTCGACGCAGGCAGATAAGCGCACCGCACCGCGTCACCCTTGCTCAAACCGTTGAATACCCGTGCCGGCACGGAGAAGTTGCCTGGCTCCTTCGACGGCGGCACCACGACACGAATCGTGCAATGGAGCACCATCCCGTTATTGACCGCGCAGAACTTGTCGTCGACGATGCCGTCGACCACCATCTTCGAGCCCACCGCCAGGTCTTCTGCAAGATGCTTCGCCTTGCTGCGGATGAGCCAGAGGAAAAAACACGCCATCGGCAGCAATACGCCGCTCATCATCAGAGAGACCCGGGCGTACATAAGATGGCGCCGCCCGAAAGACAGGTCAGTCCAGCCGCTCAGCAGAAACAGCAGACCGAAGAAGAGCAGCGCACCGGAAACGAAGGTGCCGACTTTGCGCCCCGCGTTCTGCGGCGAGTGCTGCCAGAAGTCTTCCACGGCTTCGCGCTCCCGCGGCGTGATGCGCACGCGCGTACCTGGCACGGCGGCGGCATATCTACCGGCCATCCAGGCATCTTCCATGGACGGGGGCAGTCCTGCCGTGCAGCCTGATCGAGCTCATTCGCACATTCCATTGCGGCGGTGGCGCGCACCATGCCATGTGCACGCCGCATCGGCAATCCGCCCTAGAAATTCACGCGCACACCCGCCGAAGCGCGCCAGCCGCCGGCCAGCGCATCGGTTCGCGAGGCATGGCCCGCTTCCGCATAGGCGCTCCACTTCAGGCCGAATGCGACGCGTCCGCCGAGTGCCGCCTCACGGGTGGTGGCATGGCGCGCGGGCAAGGTCACCGGCAACATGCCGCCATCGAGCGACGCGGTGAGGTCCGGGCGATCGCCCACCGTATGCACCACCGACACGCGCGCATAGGCGTCGCCGGTCAGCGTCGGTCCCAGGAAAAAGCTCTGGCCGAACAGCACGCCGGCGCGTGACATGAAGGTGTGGTTGCGGTCCGCATCGAAGCGCACGCGGTTGCTGGCGGTATAGGCGATGGACCCCACCGAGCCGTAGGCCACCTGCAGCTGCGGTTCGATATAGCCGCCATGTTCGCCGCGGAAACGGCGGCCGGCGCGCACCGATACGCTGGAGGCACGCGCATGGTAGCGACCGGAGGTCACGCCGAACGCGTCGCGCGAGGTGTAGTTGTCGCTGAGCCGGCCGGTGCGCGCCACGGCATCGGCGAACAGGCCATTGCCGGCATTCCAGATACCGTAGACGCCGACCGAATCGCCGCGCAGGTCGGCGGTGCCGTTCTGCAGGTCCGCGCGCGATTGCGCATGCGTGTACACCAGGCCGACGGACGCCCGCCCCTGACCGGCATCCGCGCCCCACTCGGCACCGGCGCTTACATGAGTAACGTCCTGGCGGTAGGCACGGCCATCGGCACCGTCGCCCTTCAGCCTGCCGCCGTCCGTATCGGCCCAGAACGCCGAACCGGCCGGCGCGTCGTCCAGGCGCGATGCCTCACTGCGGCGCGATACCGCGCGCTCGTCGATCTGCCAGAGATTGGACAGCGCGAGCACGGCGTCGCCGGCGACCAGCACGCCGGTGGAAGGCGTAATGGCGACCTTGTCGCCGACCACGCCAACGGCGGGCGGGCCCGGCGTGGCGGCATTGCCACTGCCACCTGTACTCGGCTGCGTGCCGGCGTTTGTACCGCTGCCAGGACTGGTGCCTGTGCCAGTGGTCGTGCCATTGCCGGTGCCCGTATTCGTGCCCGAGCCCGTATTCGTCCCCGTACCCGGCGTAGTCCCGCCATCGGGCGGCGCGCTCGATCCATCGCCGGCAATATCGATACCGGTCAGCAGAATCTGCTTGCGATCCGCGCTAAGTCCCACCCTCGGCGTATAGCTGAAACGCACCAGCGCGTTCTGATAGGTGCCGCTCCATTGCCCGGACAAGCCGGCGGCCGCCAGAAAGGCCGCGCTGCCGTTCGCGGCCGCGCTGGCATCGACGATCACGATGGGACTAGCCGCAAGGATCGACGTGCCCTTCTGCAAGCTCGTCGCATTGATCCATGACGTATCGTCCAGCGCCGGATCGTAGGCAAGACGCACGTTCTGCGTGCCCTGGGCGGCGAACGACGTAACGCCGCTGCCGAACACGACCTGGTCCGCCTTGCTGTTGCGCACATCGCTGAGCAGCGTAAAGGTCGCGCCATCGGCAAGACTTACCGATGCGCCGGCACCGGCGCTGCTGCCGATCTGCAAGCTGCGCAGGCTGTAGGCCGGCACGCTGCCGGGCGCGAACGTGCCCCAGCTTGCTGCCATATCGATCGCACTGCCGCCACCGACGTTGAGGCTGCCGGCGCCGAAGTCGGTCGCCATCGCACCGCTGCCGCCGACGATCCAGCGCGCACCGTTGTTCACGACCAGGTTGGCCGCGCCCACGCTGCCGTCGGCATCGGCCAGCACCAGGCCATTGAGCCAGGAAGCGGCCGTATCCAGCTTCAGGTTCATGGTGCCGATGTAACCGCCGCTGTTCGATCCGGTCAGCACATCGCCCTGGATGGCGACCGCATGGCCGCCGCCCTGGTTGACATTAGTCGTCGCCGACGACGCAGCGCCGGGCCGCGTGACCACGCCATAGTGGCTGGCGGCCGTCGAGCCCGCCGCCTTGGCAATCGACAAGGCGCCGTTGAAATCCGCCGCGCCGGTATTGAGCACGCCATAAGTGGCGCCGGCTTTTTCCGAGACCGTGATATCGATATCGCTGGCGGCGGTGAACGACATGCCGTTGCGGATGCCGTACGCCGAATGGCTGCCCTGCGTACCGGTCGGCTGCAGGCGTGCCACGGTGCCCGCGGTGGCCAGCACCATCCGGCCGTTATTGTCGAGGCCCAGCACATCCGTGTCGCCCTCGAAGGTGCCGTTGGTGGCGGTCACGGTCAGGTTGCCGTCGAACCGCATATAGCCGTTGCCGCCATTGCCGCCGTAGTTATAGGCGCCGGTGGTGGCGCCGAAGACGTTGGACCCGCCTTGCACCGTGATGGTGGCATCGCCGAAGAACTCGGTCTTGGACAAGCGATGCCCGGCATTGACGCCGAACGCGGTGCGGTTGCCGACGGCCGTGATGGTGGTGGCGCCGCTCACGCCGATATAGCCGTTGTTGCGGATGCCCATCACGGTCGAGCCGCGGGCGATGGCATAAAGCTTGAGATTGCCGCCGATCTCGGTACGCGCCGACACGCTGGGGTTCCAGATGCCGTTGACGTTGTCCGAGGGATAGACGCCGTTCGCGGTCAGGTCGACGTTGCCGCTGACGTGCAGGACACTGCGTCCGTCGCCCATGATGGCGTAGTTGGTGCTGTTGCTGTCCGACTCGGCGGTGAGGTTGCCGTTGATGGTGATGCGGCTGCCGTTGCCGGTCAAATAGATGACGCGCCCATAGCCGGGCGTCGAGGCGTTCAGCGTGGTATCGCCATTGATGGTGATGCTGGCGAAGTCGTCCGCCCACAGCGCGGTGGCATTACCGTAGATGGTGCCGCCATTGCGCTGCGAGTACGAGTTCCGATCCGTCGCGCTCACGCTGATCGGACCGTTGACGGTGACCGACTTCGGATCCGACTGCGGGCTGGACGCATAGATGCCCAGCGCGCTGCCGCCGTTGGTGCCGGTGGCGGGCACGTCGCGGGTGGCACTGATGGAGACATTGCCCGCAGTGGCGTCGATCACGGTGGACGTCGACGACGAGGTGATGCCGACACCCACCACTTGCGTGTTGGCCGACTCGACGTTGATGGAGTCGCTCTTGGCCAGCGTATAGGTCGGCGTACCGTTATTGCTGGTGATCGTATAGCCGGGGTTATATCCGCCCGTGCCGCCGGGCGCATCGTTGCCGGCCACACCGGTGACCGGCTGCGTGTAGACCGTGGCGCCCGCTTCGGCCGGTACGATCGCGCAGCTCAGGGCGACCGCGATCGACAGCGCCAGCTCATGCCTGCTCGCCTGGAGCATGGCCCCGGCAGTCCCCTTCGTACTCTGCATCTTGCCCATGCTCTCGGATCCGTCACCGATAAAACGTTGGACAAAGCACGCCCCGGCTGGTCATTTCGGGCCAACCCAAGGCAAAGCTTCGTCGTGAACGGTGCCGCCGGGCACCGCCTTGTCGTGCTGCCGACGCATGCCCTTGCGGGCGAACGGCACGTCCCCTGTAGAACGCGGCCGGCACTTGCTCCGCGGCGGCTTTAGTAGCACATCGCGCCGGCAAGATGCGGCGGCGCGATTGCGGGCGTGATATCAATCACGCGGGGTTTTTCAGAGCGGTGCGCGAGCGCACACGCCACGAAAAAACACAAACGATATGGTGGATATCGGAATCGGCTCCGTCCTGCACCCGAACCACCCGCTCGTGTAAGTTGCCGTTCCTTTCCAGCGCTGCCGGGACCCGAGCCATCGCATGACCAGCCATATCCGCCCCGCCACCGAGCATGATCGCCCTGCCCTGCGCGAACTGTTCCTGCTGGCACGCCGCGCGACCTTCACCTGGCTCGACGGCGAGAACTTCCGCGAGGAGGATTACGACGGCCAGACCCGCGGCGAACGCGTCCTGGTGGCGGAAGCCGATGACGGGAGCATCGCCGGCTTCGTCGCGCTATGGGAACCGGACCGCTTCGTCCATCACCTCTACCTGGCCGCCGGACAGCAAGGGCGCGGCATCGGCCGGGCCTTGCTGCAGGCGCTAGGCTGGCCGGAGCAACCGCTGCAGCTCAAATGCCTGCGCCGCAACGAGGCGGCGCAGGCGTTCTATCTTGCCTTGGGCTTCGCGCAGATCGGCCAGGGCCGCGGCAACGATGGCGAGTACGTGCTGCTCGCCTCGCGCCATCCGCCGCTCAGCGATACGCCTCAATCGACGCTTTGATCAGCGCAAGATCGTCCTCGATGCCATAGCTCGGCGGCGCGGAGTAACCGAAGCGCGTGATCACCAGATGCGCCGAGGGAATCACGTAGATGCGCTGCCCCATGGTGCCGCTGGCATAGAAGCCATCCTTCGGATAACCGGCCGCAATACGCCAGGCCGCCTCTTTGCTGCGCCCGTCATTGGTCCAGAAGCCCGCGCCGTACGGAGCATTCAAGGTGGAGCGGCGCGACCAGTCCATCCAGCCTTCGGGCAGCACGCGCCTGCCGTCCGGCGCGATGCCATCGCGCAGATAGAGCCAACCCAGGCGTGCATAGTCGCGGGCGCTGGCATATACATAGGTCGAGCCGATGAAGGTGCCGGCGCCGTCGAACTCCATGGTGATGTCGCCCATGCCCAGCGGCGCAAACAGTTCTCTGCGCGCGAACTCGCGCATGCCCGCCGCGCCGCCGCCGACCACGCTGCCGATCCTGCGTGCGAGCAGCACGGTGTCCGCCGAGGTGTACTCAAAAGTGCGGCCGGGCGGTTCCTTCGCCGGCTGAGCGGCGGCGAAGCCGGCCATGTCGCCGTGCAGGAATTCCATCTTCGCCACGGGGCTGGAGGCGGACTCCGCCTCTTCCGCTGCCAGGCCGCTGCGCATGCGCATCAGGTCTTCGAGCGTGATGGCGCGGCGAGGATCGCTCTTGCCCTTCCATTCCGGCGCATTCAAGGGCTCGTCGACGCGCAGCTTGCCTTGGCGTACGAGGATGCCGAACAGCGCATTGGTGAACGATTTGGCGACCGAGAAGCTCAGCAGCGGCGAATGCTCGTCGACGCCATCGGCATAGCGCTCGGCCACGACCTGGCCATCCTTCACGATCACCACGGCCTTGACGTGCTTGACCGGCTGGCCCGGATGCTCGGCGAAGACGTTGTCCAGCGCGGCCGTGACGGCGGGCTTGGTGGAGGCGACGCGCTGCTTGGGCGCGAAGCCGTCGGCAGCCGGCGCGATCGGCGCTGCGGCGACCGTGAGCAAGGGGCGATCGCCGGGGAGCACCAGGCGGCAGCCATAGCCGGGCGTGAAATGGGCGCGCGCCAGTTCGCGCAGTTGGCTGGACACCTTGACGTCGCCGGTATCGCGCGAGACCTGCACCTTGAGCAGGCGGCCAAAGTCGCCAAGCACCGGCATGACCAGTTGCTGGTAAGTCTGGTCCGGATCCTGGCCGCCGACGAAGGTCATCGAGCAGACATTGTGGGCGGCGACGCCGGCGGCCACCGGCAGGATCTCGCTCAGCTCGGTGGTGCCATAAGCGCCGGTGGCCAGAGCGATGGCGGTGAGGCTTGCGAGGATGATGGGTTGCTTGCGCATGACGGTCTCCATTGGGTGGATGAAGTCTGCAAAAGCGGGGGGGGTCGAGTGGGGGCGGCTTGGGACGAAAGCCGGGGCGGCTGGGACGAAGCCCGGCGGCGACAGCGCCTCTGCCGTCGGATCGCGGGACAACGGGAGCAGTCCACGATTAATCGGGTTTCATGGCCCGGTGGAGATTGGCTAATTTTTATGCTTTGTCAGCCCTGCAAGCAGGCCATCCGCATGATCGAGAACACCCACACCGCTTTCCGGGCAGGCCGCGTGCTTTTTGTCGCGACGCTCGCCTTGCCGATTTCACTGTGGGCCACGGGGCAGGATGCCTCGTCCCCAGGCGCACAAGGCAAGCTGAATCTGCAGCTTCCCGCTCAATCGGCAAACCCGACTTCCTACATCGCGGGCAATGAGTCGAAGTGGCCAAGCGGAGTGAACGCCGAGACCTTCCCTGAGGCCTCGCAGGAGAGAACGCAGAACGCTCCGCGATTCACCTATATCGACACAAAGAAGCAGCGCGCTTCCTCGATCAGCGCGGCCGAGAGCGCATTCCAGTCTCATAAAGATATGTTCAATCGCCAGTCGCGCTGCCCTACACCGTTCGGCCCCGTTCCATCACCCACTAGCGCGCCCAAGGAAAGCCAGCTGCCCAACTGCCAGACCTGGCGCAAGCCAACAGGTATTCGTTAGGCAGATCAGCGTTGCTTCCCATCGGGGCCTCAATCTACGAAGACATGCCTGACGGCAGCTTCATCCACGAACGACGCCTCGCAGAAAATCGTCCGTCTGCATCCGCTCAAGATTACGGGTTCCGTGACCTCCACGACGATCTTTTTCGCCGCCCGCAGTGCCCCAAGCCGAAGAAATACCCTCAACCGTCATCGAAGCGGCACACGGCGGCCTATTGGAACTGTCCCTTATTGAGAGGCTCGGCCAGGGAGCGCCGAGGCGAGCTGCCGGCTTACAGCAACATGCCCGGCGGCAGCTGCTCCAGATACCGCCGCGTCCACGTCACTCTCGCCCCGTCGCGCAACAGCAGGCGCTTCTCTCCTTCCGGCCACGGCTGCACTTCGCGGATGGCATCCAGCTGCACGATGGTCGAGCGATTGACGCGCAGGAAACGCGAGGGATGCAGGCGCGCATGCATGGCATCCAGCGTGCCGCGCAGGCGCCGGGGCGCACCATCGACGAAAACCTGCAGATAGTTGCGGTCGGATTCAATGCGGTCGATGCGCTCCACCGCCACCAGCTCCGCCGCATCGTCCACCGGCAGCAACAGCCGCTCCAGGTAGCGCGTGGGCGGCGGCGCACTTTCCAGTAGCCCATCCACGCGTGCAGCTACGCTTAGCGACGGCGCCACCTTCTCGCAGAGACGCCGCACCGCAGCTTGAAAGCGCTCCGGCCCCACCGGCTTGAGCAGATAGTCGAACGCATGCACTTCGAACGCGCGCACGGCCTGGTCGTCATGCGCTGTCACGAACACGATCTCCGCAGGGAGCGGCTCGCCCAGCGCCTGCAACACGGCGAATCCGTCCATCCCCGGCATGCTGATATCCAGAAACACCACATCCGGCCGCTCGCGCTGGATCAGCCGTACCGCCTCGCGCCCGTCGCCCGCCTCTCCAACCCAGACCATGCCTTCGGCCTCGGAGAGATAGCGCCGCAGCTTCGCGCGTGCAGGCGCCTCGTCGTCCACCACCACCGCGCGCAGGGTCATGCGGCCTCCCAGCGCCGCGCGGGCAGCCAGACGGTGACCACGCTGCCGCCTTCCGGCATCGGTTCGAGCTTGACGCCGGCATCGTCGCCGTAGAGATGGCGCAGGCGCGCGCCCACATTGCCCAGCCCGATGCCATGACCCGCGCGCGCCACGCCACCGCCGCCGTCGCGCACCCGCAAGGTCAGGCGATCCGCTTCGCGAGAAGCTTCCACGCGCACCAGGCGATGATCGCCCTGCCCGCCATGCTCGATCGCGTTTTCTACCAATGGCTGCAGCAGCAGGAAGGGGATACGCAGATCGTCCAGCGCCGCGTCGCCGCGCACATCCGCATCCAGCCCTTCGCCGAAACGCGCGCGCTGGATGTCCATATACAAAGCCAGCAGCTTCCACTCGTCCGCCAGGCGATGCTCCTGGGCGCCGGCCGACAACGTCGCGCGCAGCAAGGCGCCGATGCGCGACAGCATTTCATCGGCCACCGCCGGCCGGTCGTACATCAGTTCGGACACCGCATTGAGCGTATTGAACAGGAAATGCGGATTGAGCTGCAGGCGCAACGCCTCCAGCCGGGCTTCCGACAGGGCCGACTCCAGCTGTGCGGCGCGCAGCTCGCGCACGCGGCTTGCCTGATAACGGTCGAACAGCCACAGGCCGACGGCGATCAGTACATAGAAGAACAGCTGCGTCGGCACTTCCATCAGATAGCGCCACAGCGTCGGTGCATAGTCGTCCGCGGGCAGCCCGGCCCAGCCGAAGACCAGCACACGCAGCGCGATCATCAGGCTGGTCTGCGCTACCGACAGGCCGCCGAACACCGCCGCATGCCACAGCAACCGCCAGCTGCGCGTACGCAACCAGCGCAATGCGTAGAACACCAGCGGCAGAAAGGCGCCGAAGCTCAGCGCGCCGGTAAGCTCTTCCATCAACAAGGGGGCGATCGGCGCGACGTGGTGGTAAGCCACGCCGACCAGATAGCGGTTGAGCGCGCGCATCGCCCCGATCGCCACCAGCAACACTATCCACAGGGCGAGCGCGTACCGCCGCCGTACAGACGGCGGCACGGCCGCGTCGCCCTGCTCCATCGCCATGCCCGGCTCAGTCCGTCCCAGCCTTGGTTTCGGGCAACACGGTCAGCACGATCTTCGACGGATAGGCGCTGCTGTGGTGCACCGCATTGTTGGCGATCACGCCCTTCGCCTCGTCATAGTTGTTGCCGCCCGTGTTGAGGTTGCGGTCAAAGCGCGGGAAGTTGCTGCTCGACACCGCGATGCGCAGCTTATGGCCGGGCTTGAAGTAGTAGCTGGTATCGATCGGCTGGAACGTCACCGGATACACCTCGCCGGCCTTCATCCACGCCAGCGGCTTGTCATAGCCGTTGCGGTAGCGCATGCGCTGGATATTCTCGGTGATATTGAAGGCCTGGCCGTCCGGATAGACATCGATCACCTTGAAGGTGAAGTCGGTGTCCTTCGCGCTGGAGGAGACATTCAGCGTCACGGTGATCGGCCCGCTCACCTCGGTGCCCTGCGCGAACGCTTCGGTGTCGTACACCAGCACGTCGCTGCGGGTTTCTTCCTTGCGCTGGTCGAAGGAGCCGAACTTCACCGCATTGCCCTGGCAGCAACCGCCACCGCCGTAAGTCATCACCGGATTGGCCGGGTCGTAGACGAACTGGTCCGGATGATCGTCCGCCTCCGGCTGCGCCACCAGCTTGCCGTCGCCGTACATGGTGTTGGCCTTGCCGCCGCTGGCGAAGTAGAACTCCTTCGTTGTCGCGCCGGCCGGCGGCCAGGTCGCCGACTTCTTCCACTCGTTCTTGCCCATCAGGTAGTACATCACCTTGGGCTGCTTCTTCACGACTTCGCTGTCCTCGCCCTTGAGGAAGCGGTCGAACCAGCCGAAGACCAGGGCGTTGTAGTCGTAGCGCGCATCGCCCATGTCCATGTCGCCGACCATGGTGTGCTCGCTGGCGCGGGTATAGGCGCAATGCAGCACCGGCGCGATCACCGCGTACTGCTCGTCCGCGACCTCTTTCGGCGCGGTGCGGCGCACTTCGTTATAGGCGGCCAGGTTCGGCGATACCGACACGTCGAACCAGCTCATGAACCACAGGCCCGGCTTGGCGATCTTCATGTTGTCGTGCCACAGGCCGCCCTTGTACCAGGCCGGATCGTTCGGGGCGCGCGCGATCATATTGCCGCCGGTAGCCACCGGCATGCGCGTGTCGAAAATGCCGGGCGGGCCGTCCAAGGCCTTGATCATGTCCTTCTCCGGCAGGTGCCAGAACGCCTTGTCCCAATCCACCGGCGGCATCTGCGGCGCCAGGTCGAAATAGCGCGAGGCATTGACCAGCTCGGCCTGGGTGGTACCCGCGGGGAAGTTCGGCCGCACCTGGTTCTGGATGCCATAGTCGTAGATCCAGGCGATAAACAGCATCTGCACCGCGCCGCCGCGATACCAGTTGCCCTGCTCGTAATACGGGCCTACGCGGCCCACGCCGGCGCCAAAACCCTGCACATTGAAAGTGGCCAGCGCCGGCTCGTTCTGCGACACCACCGCCATCTGCCACTCGGCGGTCGACGAGCAACCCGTGGTGCCGACCTTGCCGCTGGACCAGGGCTGCGAGGAAATCCAGCGCACCGCGTCCACGCCATCGGTGATCGGCGCGCCGAGGATGTCGTAGTTGCCCTCGGAGAAGAAATGCCCGCGCTCGTTCATCTCGACATAGGCATAGCCATGCTTCACCGCATCCAGCGCGCGCGTCATGTCGCGCGGCGCGCCCAGCTTCACATCCCAGTAATTGAAGTTGTACGGCGTGCGCGAAAAGATCGTCGGCACCTTGCCCGCATTCTTCGGCCGATAGATATCCGCCGCCATGCGCTTGCCGTCGCGCATCTTCACCATCACCTTGCGGTCGACCACGGCCACCTCTTCCAGCGACTTCTCGGTGGCATTGCGCTTGGCGATCTGCTCGGCCTGCGGATCGCGGGCCTGGGACGCGGCGGCGAACGGCAGCGCCAGGCAGAAGGTGGCGGCCATGCCGCCGAGAATCGTGGGCAAGTGCTTGCGTAGCATGCGTGGTTCCCCTGGGGATGGAGCCGCGACTATACGCGACAGGTACCGCGGGGGAATTGTGCGCATGCACATCGGTCGTCAACCGATGCGTGGCCTTCCAGGCTTGCTGCCCGACGAGCTGCAAGTAGTCATGAATCCGATAGTCCGGCCCGAATACACGACAAGCCCAGCGGATGTAGCCCGAGCGGCCGCTGCCTAGGATGCGACCACGCCCACCGCTCCCCGGCACCGCAGCTCATGACGATCGACCTTGCCCGCCCCTATCCTCTCACCGCGCAACAGATCGACAGCTTTCGCCGCAACGGCTTTATCCGCCTGAAGGACGTCTTCAATGCGGACGAACTGCGCCACTACGGCGAAGCCATCACCAGCCTCACCATCGCCCTCAACACGCAGACGCTGCCGCTGGAAAAGCGCAACACCTACGACCGCGCCTTTCTCCAGGTGATGAACCTGTGGGAAGAAAGCGAGCGCGTGCGCGAATTCGTCTTCGGCCGCCGCCTCGCAGGCCTGGCCGCGGCGCTGCTGGAAGTGGACGGTGTGCGCCTCTATCACGACCAAGCGCTGTACAAGGAACCCGGCGGCGGCATCACCCCGGCGCATGCCGACCAGTACTACTGGCCGGTGGCCAGCGATCGCACCATCACAGCGTGGGTGCCGATGCAGGCGGTGCCGCGCGATATGGGCCCGCTGGCCTTCTTCGCCGGCAGCCAGGCGGTGGAGTTCGGGCGCGACCTGGGCATTTCCGACGAAAGCGAACGCGCCATCACCGCGAATATGGAAGCGCATGGTTTTCCGATCGTGGACGAGCCCTTCGACCTCGGCGAAGTCAGCTTCCATCTCGGCTGGACCTTCCACCGCGCCGGCCCCAACCGCTCGATGCAGCCGCGCTCGGTGATGACGGTGATCTATATGGACCGCGATATGCGCCTGAAAGCGCCGTCGAACGCGATGCAGCAGGCGGACCGGGAGCGCTGGTGCCCGGGGGCGGTTATCGACGAGATCATCGACACGCCGAAGAACCCGCTGCTGTTCGAACACACGGTCGACGCATGAAGCCCGGCACGCTCAGCGGCCCGGCAATCCTCGGCGACGGCCAGGGCGGCTTCGCGCTGGACGTGATCGAAGTCGATCCGCCGGGACCCGGCGAGGTGCGCATCGCCATGGCCGCCGCCGGCGTCTGCCATACCGACCATGCCTCGCTGCGCTGGCGGGGACCGCTGGTGCTCGGCCATGAAGGCGCCGGCCATGTGGAAAGCGTCGGACCCGATGTGGACGACCTCGAGCCGGGCCAAGCCGTGTTGTTGAACTGGGCCATTCCCTGCGGCCATTGCTTCCAGTGCCGGCACGACGGCGATGCACTGTGCGAGCGCACCCACGAAGTGGATGTGCCGCGGCTGGGCACCAGCAGCGCACACCAGGGCGCCACGCGCTGGCGTGGGCGTGCGGTGGTGCGCTCCTTCCATCTGGGCACGTTCGCCAGCCATACCGTGGTGCGGCGCGAAGCCGTGACGCCGCTGCCTTCCACGCTGCGCACCGATCCCGCCTGCATCCTCGGCTGTGCGGTGATGACCGGCGTGGGCTCGGTGGTCAATGTCGCCGCCGTCGGCCATGGCGATACGGTGGCGGTCGTCGGTTGCGGCGGCGTGGGCTTGAATGTGATCCAAGGTGCGCGCCTGGCCGGCGCCCGCTTGATCGTCGCCATCGATCGCCTGCCCGCGCGCCTCGAACGGGCACGCGATTTCGGCGCCACGCATGCCGTGCTGGCCGGCGAAGACGAGGAAGCACTCATCGCCGCCGTGCGCGCGCTCAGCGACGGGCGCGGCGTCGACCACGCCTTCGAAGCCACCGGCGTGCCCGCGCTGGCCTTTCTACCGCTGCGCCTGGCGCGTAACGGTGGCCAGGCGGTGCAGGTCAGCGGAGCGCACGGATCGGCCTCGCTGGAACTGCCGCAGCTGTTCTGGAACAAGCGCTATGTGACGCCGCTCTACGGCGGCTGCGTACCGTCGCGCGATTTCCCGCGCCTGTTCGATTGGATCGACAACGGCGAACTGGAACTGGACGCACAGGTGACGCACCGCTATCCCCTGCACGCCCTCGATCGCGCCTTCGACGACATGCTGTCGGGGCGCAGCCATAAAGGCGTACTGCGCATCGCATGAACACTTCATTCCGCACCATCGAGGTCTCCGATCCGGCCATTCCGATGGATGGACTGGAGTTCGTCACCGTCAAGAGCGCAGCGCTGCAGCGACGCGCGGATGTCACCTTGTACGTGCCGCCGCAGGCGTATGACCGCACGGCGCTCCCTATCGTGGTGCTGCTGCATGGCGTCTACGGCTCGCACTGGGCCTGGGCCTTGAAGGGCTCCGCCCATCTCACCGCCGCGAGGCTGATCGCCGCGCAGGCCATGCCGCCGGTGGCGCTGGTGATGCCATCGGACGGCCTGTGGGGCGACGGCTCCGGCTACGTCGCTCATGGCGATCACGATGCGGAGCGCTGGATCATCGAAGAGATCCCCACGCTCGCGTGCGAGCTTATCCCTGAGTGCAATGCCGATTCGCCATTGCTCCTGGCCGGCCTCAGCATGGGCGGCTTCGGCGCGCTGCGCCTGGCCGCCAAGTATCCGCGCCGTATCGCCGCGGCGGCCGCGCATTCCGCGGTAACCGAAGCGGCCATGTTCGACGACTTTATCGAAGACGCCCGCGATGGCTGGAGCCAGGCGCCCCTTGACCACAGCATCCTTGCGGCGCTGACAGCCACGCCGGGTATCCCGCCGCCGTTCCGCTTCGACTGCGGCCTGGACGACCCGCTGCTGGAAGCCAACCGCGAATTGCACCGCGCCCTGCAGCGCGCCGGCATCGCCCACCACTACGCCGAAGGCCCCGGCGGACACGACTGGCCCCACTGGACCCGCGCCCTCGCCGATACCCTGTGCTTCTTCGGTGCGGTACTGGCCTCTACCACGGAGCAACCCGCATGAGCATCGCAAGGCCGACCATAACGCGCCGCCTCTCCCTGCTGGCGGGCTTGCTCATGGCGGTTGGCAGCGCCGCGCATGCCGCCGACCCGCCGCGTCCGTCGCCGCATGACGAGGTCTTCTATCAGATCTTCCAGCGCAGCTTCTACGACAGCAACGGCGACCGCATCGGCGACCTCAAGGGCCTGACCCAGAAACTCGATTACCTGAAAGACCTGGGCATCACCTCGATCCTGCTCACGCCGGTGCAGCCCTCGCCGTACTACCACAACTATTTCGCCACCGACTTCAAGGCGATCGACCCCAAGTACGGCAGCATGGACAACTGGTTCGCCTTCGTGCGCGCGGCGCATGCGCGTGGCCTGAAGGTGTACCGCGACGAGGAATTCCAGTACGTCGCCGAAGGCCATCCGTGGTGGAGCGAATCCATCGGCCGGCCCAAGGCGCGTTATGCCAACTATCTGTTGTGGCGCGACGCGGAGCACCGCACCGCCGAACCCTTCCTGGACAAGCCCAAGTGGTACGGCTTCGACGGCCGCGACTACGGCATCGCCATGCTCGATCTGCATCAGCCGGCGGTGAAAACCTACTTCCGCGACCTGCTGCTGTTCTGGGCCGATCCGCATGGCGACGGCAGCGGCGCCGATGGCGTCGATGGCTTCCGTATCGACCATATGATGGACGACCTGGACAACAAGGGCGTCGACAAACACCTGTTCGCCGACTTCTGGCAGCCGATGTTCCAGGCCTTGAAGGCGCGGCGCCCGCAGCTGCGCATCGTCGCCGAGCAATCCGACTGGGGCTTCGGCGCGGACTGGCTGACCCGCGGCCACGCCGACGTGGTGTTTGCCTTCCCGCTTCGCGGCGCGCTGCTCGCGCTGGACAAGGCCGCCATCGTCAAGGCGATCCGCGACACCGCGGCGATCACGCCGAAGGGCAAGGACCAGCTGGTCTTCCTGGAGAACCACGACGTCGACCGCTACATGTCCGCCGTCGGCGACAACATGGCGCGCGCCCGCGCCGGCGCGGCCATCGCCCTGCTGCTGGAAGGCACGCCGCTGGTCTACTACGGCCAGGAACTGGGCATGCGCGGCCGCGGCTTCAAGCACGTCGAACCGTTGTCCGACGGCATCCAGATTCCGTCGCGCGAAGCGTTTCGCTGGAAAGCTGACCTGATGGCTCCCGGCTCCGCCATCTGGTACCAGGGCAACCAACCGTGGTGGACACAGCGCTACAGCCGCTCGCACGATGGCGTTTCGCTGGAAGAGGAACAGGCGAAGCCGGATTCGCTGTATCGCTGGTATCGCGCCCTGCTGGCATTGCGCAAAGCCCGGCCGGAACTGCGCGAAGGCAGCCAGCGCCTGCCTTGCGAGGATGCCTCGCCGGTGTTGTGCATCCTGCGCGAGGACGGCGCGCGCAAGACGCTGCTGCTGGTCAACCTGGGCAAGGCCGATGCCAGCCCTGCGCTGGAAGCCGGCCTGGCCAAGACAAGCTGGACCGACCTGCTTGCCAACAGTCATGCGGCATCCGCCGGCGCGGTGCTGCATCCTATGCAGGTCCGCGTGCTCGGCACGCCTTGAGGGATCCACCCGCCAGGCCATGGCCCTGCCCCATCTCGAACGTCCGATCTGCGAACCGGTGGAGCTGCGCCCCGGCGCGCCAGTACGGGCCGAACGCGTACAGCAAGGCGCGGAGGCCGGCGCAAGCGGCTCGTTCGTGCATTACCACGACGTCTACGAGCTGGTGCTGTTCGGCGAAGTCGAGGGGAATTTCATTGCCGACGACCGGCGCTACGCCTTGACCCCGCGCAGCCTCGCCTTCGTGCCCTCGATGCGCCATCACGATTTCGTGCTCGCGCCCGGCCCGCGCGACTGGGTGCTGCTGCAGGTCGAAGCCGCGGTGGTCGATGCGCTGGCGCGCGCACCGGGCATGGAACGCCTGCAGCGTGCGTTCTGCGCGAAACCGGACCGCGCCCTGTACCGCCGCCTGCTGCCGCTGGCTGAATGGCTGGCAGAACTCGATGGCGACGATCCGCTCGCCCTGCCGCTCACTGAAGCGCTGCTGCGCGCCGCCGTGCGCGCACGCCCCGTCCACGGCGAAGCATTGCCTGCGCATGCCGACGGCCTGCAACGCCTGCGCCCCGCCATCGACCGCCTGCGCCGCCATCCCGCCGATGCGCATGGCGCCGAGCAGGCCGCGCAGCTATGCGCATTGTCGCCTGCCTATTTCAGCCGCCGCTTCAAGCAGCAGGTCGGCATGGCCTGGAGCGATTACGTGCGCACGCACCGGTTGCACCTGGCCAGCCGGCGGTTGCTGGAGACGGAGCTGCCGGTGGCGGCGATCGCCGAAGCGCTGGGTTTTTCCACGCCATCGCATTTCGGCGAACTGTTCCACAAGCATTTCGGCGTGACGCCGAAGGACTATCGGCGAATCGGACGCGCACAGGACGCCTAGGCGATCAATCCTCGCTGTCCGAATCCGACTCCGCGTCGAACCCGAAGCCTGCCTTGGACTTGAAGGTCTTCTGCGTCTGCGCCAGCTTGGCCGTATGCTTGCGCACTTCCTTGGGCTGGGATTCGTAGCGGCTCTTCCAGATCTTGCCCGGCTCGTTGCCGAAGTCCACATCGTGCCCTTCCGACTTCGTATGGCTCATGCGGCCGGAGCAGGTCAGGCAAGGACGCATCTTGCCGCCGATGACCGTGCGCGTCTTGTGGCCGCCGGTCTCCAGCATATCCATGAATTTCTCTTCGACATGGCGGCCTTCCTGCGCGCGGTCGTAGTCGCTGTGCACGATGTAGACCTTGCCGGTGGACTTGAAGGCCTGCTTCACGGCCGCCTTATCGGTCATGTTCAGGAACTCCGGCTCCACGTCGCGCAGCAGCTTGGCAGCATAAGCCGCGCGCGAGCGCGAGGCCGCATCCGCACCCTTGCCCTTACCCACCCATTTCTTCTGCGCCTTGTCGTCGAACATGCGCGATTCCAGCTTATCGGCATGCCGGTTGGTGATGCGCCCACCGGCCGATTTCTTGGTGGCGAAGTAGCTCTTTTCCACCAGGGCCTTGCGCGTCCTGCCGGTGTAGGACAGCGTGCGATGGATGGTACGCGCGGTATCGTCCTCGTTGCTGCCGATAAAGACGTTGGAACCGGCGCGCATCATCTGGATTTCCACCGGATTGGCCAGATCCTTTTTCTTGGCGCGCGCCTTGGCGTGGAAGAACAGCCGCGTCGACACCTGGCGGAACAGCTGGCGCTCGCGGTTGCCCGAATAGCTTCTCGGCGCGACGATCTTCATGCCCTGCCTGGACTGGAAGCCGGCCTGCGAGGCGCCGCTGCCCTTGACGTGCGGCGCGATCGCGTTGTCCCAGGATGTACTGCCGGCGCTGCCTTTCTTGGGCATGGTAGCGCCCTCCTAGCTCGTCATGAGGATGGTGATTCGAGCGGCGCTTGCCGGCACCGCATCCGTTCTTATAGCTGCGCGTTCCGGCGCACCAGCTGCAGCGCCTTGTTCCCGGCCAGGTACCGAGGCGTCAGGCGCTGCGCGCCCACGCGCCGGCTGAACTCGGCGGCCAGATCCTGGCGCGCCTCGATCGCTCCCTCCTCGCCGTGCTGCAGTCCGATCTGCGCGTTCGTGCGCGCGACCGCCAGGGCGCGGTTCTCGTGCATGCGCGGCGGCAACGAGCGGCGCGGATCCATCGCGGCCTTGAATTGCGCGGTCATGTCGCGCCGTGCCTCGTAGGCGTCGCCGGCCTGCGCCATCCAGTTGAGCAGGCGCTTGTTGGCCTGGATATGCGACTGCGGGAAATCGCCGCCGTAAGCCTCCGGGTGCCATTGAATGCCCATCGCCGGCGCGCCGTGCCGCGTCTCGAAAGCTTCGACGCTGTGCGCATGCTTGTCGCCCGAGTTGATGTACGGCGCGCCGCCGGGCGTGCTGCCGCGCGCGCTCACCAGCAGCAGCGGCTGCTTTTTCGTGCCGATCGTCGGCGTGCCCTTGAGCAGGCCGGGACTCGACTCCTCCGCCACGGCCCAATGCGCGCTGTTGACGCGATCGGGCGTCTGTCCGGCGTCATCCTTGAACACACTGGACAGCATCGAGCGGCGCGCCATGCTCAAGCCATGCTGGCTGGCGACCTTGGCGACCACGCCCTTGGTCGTGAGGTAAGGCATTTTCTTGGTCTGATGCGTCTTCGGCTTCACGCCGACAGTGCTTCCCCCATAAGACTCCAGCACGCGCCAGGAACCGCCGCAGATGCCGAGCACCGGCCGGCCGGTCAGCTGCGCCTGCCTGAGCAGGCCCGCCTCGTGCGCCACGCGCTGGCCATGGCGGGCGCGGGCGCCGCCCTCCTTGGGCACGTGTTCGGCATTGCGCGGCTTCTCCGAGTCCAGGCCATAGTTGCCGCCGGTGATCATCAGCAGCCCTTTGCCGGTGCCACGGCTGCTCTGCGGCAGTCCGCCCGGCAGATCGCCTTTGTACTTGCCCTGCTTTCTGGCGCCGGGCGCTTCGAGGGTCGGCCTCACCGCCGGATCGTGACTGACTTCGGTGGTCCGCCCGGTGGTACTGCGCGTGGTGTAGTGATCCCAGAACGCGCCCGAACCGAAGGCGTCCTCGCGATGGGTGATCGTGATCGGCTGGCGCTTGATGGGGTTGGCGGCGGTGAGCTTGCGAGAGACCAAAAGGCTCTTCGCCTTGCGCCCGCTCGCCGAGCGGCTGATCGAAAAGCCCACCCTGCCGCGCGTCGGGTTGTCGTACTTGCGGTGTGCCATGGCGGTTCCTCGTGGCTGTGCGCTAATGTCCGCGGCTGTTCGGCGGCGCCATCGCCGGCAGCATGCGGGCATCGCTGAGCGCGCGCTGCCGGCGTCCGCTGGTATTGGTCTTGGTCGCCATCTGGTGCAGCGACTTGTTGGTGAGATCGCGCGTATCCGATTCCGCCGCGGTATTGATCGGCGGCTTGAACCAGGCGTTATGCGCGTCGTGGCGGAATGCCTCCATCGCGTTGGTCGGATGGTTGCCATGCGCGGCCAGATAGCTGCGGATCACCGGCGGCACCAGCCCCTTGAGGTGGTTATCGCCGTGCATCACCGAACCGACTTCCCACTTCTTGCGCTCGCGCTCTTCCTGCACGTGGTCGACCATGCTGTCGAAGGTGGCCGGCTGGCGCAGGTCGTTGGCGCCGGTGAGCGCCGCATAGCGCGGCGCCGGCAAGGCCATTACGTGCGGCTTGGCCAGGGCCAGCCGGGTCGACGGCTCGGACATGTATTTGATGGTGGCGAGGGTGCCCATCAGAGCGGTTTCGAGGAAGCGTCTGGGCGATGCCATGTCCTGCACGGTGCGGTCCACGGCGTTCTCGCGCAGGCCATCGCGACCGTTGCCGGGCGTGCCGTTGCCATGCCCCACGGTGATCTGGCCCGCGGTGCCGCCGACCGCCTGCGACTTGATCGAAGGCGTATGTCCGGCCAGCGGCTGCCAGGTTGCCGGCGGCGGCCCGACCGCCGGCGGCGGGTTGTACCAGACCAGGTCGGCCGTGCGCGAGCGCGCGCTGAACACCTGCCGGGCGTGCTTCTTGCGGATGCCGACCCAGTTGGCCCTGGTGTTGAGAATGCGCGTGGCGATGTTCTCGTCCAGGCCGCTGCCGACGAAGGTCGCCACCGCGCCCGGCCGGTTGGTCAGCACCGTCCGAGCTGTCACGCGTACGTTGCCGGCGTAATCCGCGGCACCCGCGGCGGCGTGCTTGGCCCACTGGGTCCATGCGCCGCGCCGGTTCTTCAGCTGGGTGCTTACGGCGGGATTGAGTCCCCGCGTGGAGAGCTTGCCGATGCGCTGCTTCTGGATCGGCGGACTGCCGCTCCAGTAGTAGCGCGCTGCGTTGCGCGCCCTGGTGAAGGCTTGGCTCAGGGTCAGCTTGTCTTCGGCGGGATGGGATGGCATGGAGACCTCGGATGTAGTCGCCTGGGGCGGATGCGCGGCTTCAGATCGGCTTGAATTCCAGCTTGTGATAGCTGCGCGTATTGGTCGTGTGGTCCTTGACGCTGACCATGTAGGTGCGCCCGGTCGGCTTGCCCAAGGCGCTATAGGTCTCCCGCACGATCATGCCGCCGCGGGTCCTGTTGTGATTGGTGTCGCCGGGCGCGGTGACGTCCTTGATCAACCTCGCCACGCGGTTCTCGATCCGCTTGTGCGCGCTCAGGTTGATCCGGCTCTTCTCGTTGACCAGGTTCTGCGCATTGCTGGGGCCACCGAAGCGGTCCGAAGCCAGATGCGCCTTGTGCACATTGGCCGGCACATAGCCGGGATTGACCACGCCGATGCCGGCAAGGTTGTCGCGTGCCGCCCCGGTTGGCCGCGTGCGCAGCTTCGCCGACACGTAAACCTTCTTCACGATGCCGCCACCGTGGACGCTCTGCCGCTGCGCAAAGCGGTTCTGGCGGACCAGATTCGCCCGCTGCTTCATGGAGCGGTAGCGCGGCTGGTCGATCTGCGCGTAATAGATCCGGCCGATCAGATTGCCGCCGTCCTTGATGTCTCGCCTTGACCACGCAGGCATATCGCTTCCCCTCTGTCGATGGACGTCAAGCGCCCGTTTCGTCGCCGAGCATCTCGAAAATATCGAGCTTGCCGCCGCCCTTCTGAAACACTTCCCGATACAGCTCCGCCGCATTCAGGCCGCCCCACGCCACCGCGCGGCGGATCAGGTACGGCACCGGGCTGTGCGGTTCCACCTGCATCAGGTATTCGCCGATCTGCGCCAGCACCTCGTAGGCGCGTTCGCGTTCGTCGAACGGATTGCCGGATGCGTGGCCGCCGTCGTCGTCCTCGTTTTCTTCCACCGCTTGGTCATGCCTTTCCGCGACAGGCGGCAACGCCGCCGGTCCGCGCCGCGCCAGTTCGCCGCGCAGCAGCGCCTCGATGCGTGCAAGCAGTTCATCCAGCCGCCCCAGCGATGGCGTCTCCGGCCCCAGCCGTTCGCGCAACGCCTGTTCAAAGGCGGCGATCGCGGCACGTCCGTCGCCCAGCACCGCATGGCGTTCGCGCAGATCGGCCACGCCCATCCGCGTCAGCAGGCTTTGCAGGTCCTCCAAGGTCGCGGCGTCCTGCGCTTCCTCGGGCACGCTGCCGTTCACCGCGCGCATGCGCTCGTGGTAATGCGCCAGCTCCCATTGCGACCAGCTGGCGACGTGCTCGTCGTCTTCCACCAGCGGCAGCAGGGCGACGGTGTTGAGCAGCTTCTCGTTGATCCAGCGCACGATATTGCAGCGCGCGTCGTAGCCGTCGCCTTCGTTGCGCGGATGCAGCTCGTCCCACCACGCTTCGCACAGGCCGCGCAGCAAGGTGAAGCACGGCAGCAGGGCGACATAGCCGTTCTGCTGCAGCTCCGCTTCCAGCATCCAGGCTGCGAGCTGCAGGTCCTTGCCCACCGTATCGAGCATGCCGGCAGCCAGCTGCGACACCTTCGGCCAGTTGGCGCGGCGCGGTTCGACGGCCCAGGCGCCCATCGGCAGGCTGGCGTCATCACTTTGGCGCAGCTGCTGGATCATGCGGAAGCTCATGCTGCCGCGCGCCGCCACGCCGGCCGGCTGCGGGCCGTCCAGCGGCGCCAGCAACCGCTGCAGCGACAATCCCAGGCGACGCGCGAAGTAGCCGCCGTCGTCGCAGCCCAGGGACGCATCCGCGGGCGCGTCCTTCATGTCGATGGCTTGCGCGTACTGGCTCATCGTTCCACTCCGTCAGTCACCACAGCACCGGCGCTTCGCGCGGGAACGCGGGCGCCTCCAGCGGCACCGGCGCCTTGGTGGCGGGATCGGTGCCGGAAAGTTTCAGGGTCAGGTACAGGTCGGCTTTCGCCGTGCCCTTGTCAGCCGTGCCGCTGTCCAGCACCGGCACCTGGAAATGCAGCAGGCGCTGGACCGGATCGAGCGCGCCGCTCTCCGGGGGCGCGGCGTGCGCATCCAGCCAGCGCAGCAGCGCCCAGGAGCCGCCGGTCTCGAACACCGCGTGATAGCCGCTGCTGCGCAGCTCCGGCTGCGCGCCGTCGGGCAGCGGCAAATAGCGCGAACGGTCGGCCCATTGCAGATCCAGCGACAGCGGCGTGCCCACGTTCCAGGCAAAGCTGTCGTCCGCGCCGGGCCATGCCGCGCCTTGCGCGCCGCCGGCACGCAGTGTCCAGCCGATCAATTGGTTGCTGATCGGCGAACGATCGGGCAACGCGCGGAAGCCGGCCTTCACCTGGATCGGCAGACTCTGCGGCTGCGCCGAGAGATTGCCCGCGAAGAAACTTTCCACCGCATCGAGCTGGGCGATGAACGCCTTCATCTTTGCCGCGCGCGCGCCGGTGGCATGTTCCAGCCAGGCCTTGAGCTCGGGCTTTTCCTTGCCGTAGTAGACGAAGAACGCCTTCACCACCGCCGGCGACACTTCGCGCGTATCCACCGCACCGAACGGATAACGCCCCGCCAACTGACTGTTGAACAGCATGCCGATCCGCGCGTAATGCAGATCGGAACTGGCCTGCCCTCGGCCCGAACATGCCGCCTTGGCCAGCTTCTCCATATCGCTGCGCCGCGCCGAGAACAGATCGTTGCCGACCGCCGACGGTGTATACGCGGCCAGCGCGGCCTCGCAGTTGGCATAGGTCAGGCTGGCCAGCTGCTTGAGGAAATAGTCGTTGAGATGGGCGACTTGTCCCGCCGGATCGGCAAACTGCACCGCGCGGTTCAACTCGCTGATGGTGCCGCCCCAGTACGCATCGACCTGGGTATTGATGCGCTGGCTGTTGTTCACCCCATTGGTCTGCTTGAGCAGGGTGACGAACGGCGCGGCGTAGCGCGACAGCACCTGCACGCGCTGCAGCTGGCGGTCGAGATAACCCTGCAGCACCGGCACGCTGCCCAGGTCGAACAGCGGCGTGCTGTCGTCACCGCCGCTGGGCGCGGACGGATCGTAGAGATGGCTGGACGAAGCCAGTTCCGACACGTCCAGCAACATGCTGGAGGCGTAGTTCTGCGCGCACTGGCCGACCTCGTCCGCAAGGCTGCCAAAGCCGAGCTGGCGCATGCGCTGCTGCGCCTGCAGCAGCGGGTCGATCGCGGCGGAGAGGCTGGAGCTCTCATCCGACAGTTCGCGATCCAACTGCGAGGTGGCATCCAGGCCGGTATCGATCGCCTGCACCTGGCCGCGCTGGTTGCGTGCCAGGGTGTCCTGCAGCGCCAGCTTGAGCTGGTTGCGCGCCAGCCGTTCGTACAGCGGATCGCCGGCGGCGCTGTTGACCTGCCGGTGTTCGTGGCTGACGAACTCCTGGTATTCGCGCAGCTGCGACAGCAGCTCGTCGAAGGTGCTCGGCATCCAGCCGCCCGCGGCGCCGTTGCAGTTATAGGGCTGCGGCGACTTGATCTGCATGAAAGCCGTGCCTGCCAGCGTGCGCAGGCCGCCCACTTCGCTGCTCAGGCCGGGACTGATGCCTTCGAGCTGATGATTACTGGGATTGACCACGAACAAGGCGCCGTACGGTGCGGCCGTCGCGCTGCGCAGGCTGTCCACCGCGGGCTGGTAGCAGCTTTGCAGGTCGAAGTAATCCAGGGTGCCGCGCAGGTCCGGCGCGTAGTGATGGTGCGCGATCAGATGCTCGATGCCCGGGCGGATCTCGTCGCCCATGCGCGTGCAGGGATTGTCCTGCGGCGTGCTCAGCAGCCAGCTCTTGTGCACCCAGGCCAGCCAGCTGTTGAAGCTGCGCAGATTGTCCAGCAGCGGCGGCTTGCCTTCCTGCAGCGCCGACAGCAGCGGTACACCGTCGCCGGCGCGGTTGAGCAGATCGCGCTCGGCCTGCGCGCCCATGCGCTCGAACTGCTTGCCCAGGCGCTGGCGCAGTTCCGCGGAAATCGCCGGCGGGTCCGCATAAGTGGCCGCCGCCAGCGCATCGGCCAATGGACTGTCACGCTTGATCGTATCGGCCGGCAGCGGACTGCCGTAGAGGTAGGTAGCCAGCGCACCGAAATCCAGCAGCTGCCCGCTGCGATCCATCATGCCCGGCTGCGCGATGCGCCCGAAGCGCACCAGCCCGTCTTCCAATGCCGACAACTGATCGAGCTGGCGCTTGAGCTGGGCCAGGTAGTCGGCGTACACCGCATCCGGCGCCACGGTGTTTTCCGACACCTTCAAGGTGGCGGCGGACATCTCGTCGACACGCTGCTGCAGTTTGCAGGCCATCGACGGCAGCACCACCTGCTGCAGCGCGTTCTTGGACACCACCTCGGTGATGCCGTGATGGATGCGCCCGTCCACCCACGACAACGGAATCGCCGCGTAGCGCGTGTCTTCGCTCAGCGTGGTGATCTGCGCGATCAGCTTGTACACGCGCTCCTGGTCCAGGCAGCCGTGCTGCGCCAGCGAGCGGCTGTTGAGCTGGATATTCAGCAGCGTGTCGCGCAGGCTCTGCGCATGGCGGTTGACGCGCTCCGCGCTCCACGGCAGGGCCACTACCAGAATGGCCGCCAGTACGATCAAGGCCAGCTGCAGGCGCCGGATCAGCCGGTTGCGCGCCAGCAGCCCCTTCTGCGTGCGCTGCGCCAGGCGCTGCTCGGCCAGCGCCTTGTCGCGGATAAAACCTTCGACGAAGGACACGTCCGTGCGCGGGCCGGCCACGTCGGGCAGCTCGCTCGCGCCCACGACGCCGGTGAAGTACAGGCCGCGGCAGAACGAGCGCGTCTCGTACACATTGGTCTTGAACAGCGTGCCGAGGAAATCCAGGGCCGGCGCCTGAAGGCTGCGCATATGCTGCGGAAACAGGAAGAAACCGTCGACGTCGTCGATCTGGTCCTTGCTGGTGGCCACTTCCAGCACCAGGCTGCGCATGCCTTCGATCACCTTGTCGAAGGCCTTCGGCACCCAGTCGGCCGGCAGGCCGTTATCGTCCAGGGTGGGACTGGACCAGCCGACGATCTGGCTGCCCAGGCGCTGGTCCTGCGGGTGCCAGAAGCCGTTGAAGCCCGGAACGCTGTCGCAGTGGCTGAACACCACGTACACCGGCAGCGCGTAGGCGAAGGCATCCTGCAGCTCGTGGATGCGCGCATACGCGTAGCGGCCCATCGCCGCGCGCTGCTCGGCCGTGGCCGCGCACAGGCGCTCGGCAGACACGACCCACACGATGCCGTCCAGCGCGCGGTCCGGACGCAGGCTGTCGATATCGGCCAGCATCTCGCTCCAGCGCGCTCCGGGTGTGTCGGTAGCCGCTCCGCTGGTGGCCGCCGCCGCGGGCTTCAGCGGTTCGCCCAGCACGCCATCCGGATCAATCAGAATGCCTTTTTCCAGGAACAGCCAGCTGCTGTTGGGTACCGCCTGCTGCAGATAGGACTGCTGCTTCGCCTCGCGCTGGTGCGTGGCGCGCTGCATATCCTTGGGCAGCGACGCGGCGAGGCTGCTCTTGCCGTCGCCGGGGAAACCCATCAGCAGCACCCAGCTGCTCTGGTAGCGCCAGTCGCGGCGCGCCCACAGATAGCGCAGCGCGCGCTCAAACACCGCATAGCGCCGGCGCAGGCCATCGCGGAAACGCACCCACCAGCCCTGATCGGCGCGGTTCTGTGCCGGACGCGCGGCGATGCTCTTAGAGCGCGCGCGCCACATCAGCCAGGCGATCAGCAGAAACGCCAGTGCGGCCAGCACCGCCAGCACCAGGAATAACGGATCGAAGCCACCGCTGGCTGAGCCGGCGGCGGCAGTGGCGGCGGAGGCGGGCGCGGCGGCTGGATTCATGACGCTCCGCCGCGGATCGCGTCGAGCAGCGACCAGGTCAGCAGCAGCCAGACCAGCGACGACAGCACCAGGTAGATCACCGCGCCATACGCCGCGGCGCGCAACCAGGGCGCCAAGGCGATGCGCGTGTTGTCGCGATCGGAGACCACGGTGTAGTCGTAGGCCTGCGGGAAAGCGCGCGCCTCCACGCTGCCGAGCTTGCGGCCGCTGGCCAGCGGATACAGCCGCGCGCGGTACTGGCGCAGCTTCTGGCGTCCTTCGCCGCCGCGGTACATGCCCTGGAAACCGAGCTGCATGGCCAGCAGCAGCACCGCGGCAAGATCCGCATCCAAGGTGGTGCGCTCGCCCGCGCCCATCAGGTCTTCCACCAGCTCGAAGAAACGGCGGCCGGCCACGCGCGAGCGCTCCACCGTGTATTCGAGCAGATGTTCCGGCCAATGCTCGGCGCCCGGCCAGTGCAGTTCGAGAATGAAGATCTCGTCGGCCAGCGCCACCATCGCATAGCGTGCACGGCGGTACGCCTCCAGTTCCGCGCTGGTGGCTGCGGCCTGTACATCGCGCGATTGTCGATCCAGCACGGCCAGCAGACGATGCGCAATGCGCTCGACCGACTGGTGCGCCCCGACCTCCCCGTGCGGATTGTCCGGCTGCAGCAGGCGCACCAGGTCGCCCTTCTGGATGGCCAGCTTGACCTGCGCGACTTCCTCGTAGAACGCCGCGAAGCGTCCCAGCAGGAAGTTGGAGGAGGCGACGGTGACGCTCATGGCCGCGGCGGGGCTCCTTCGCGCGGCAGGTACAGCGTGATCGCGGCCGGCACGTGCTCGTCCGGCTCGCCGAGTATCACCAAGGTATGGCTCTCGCTGATCAGCGGCCGCGCGGCGCCGTCCTCGCCTTCGATCGTCGCGTTGGACACCTCGTAGACGAAGGCGCCCGGCCGCAGATTGATCGCGGCGACCTGCTGCGGCGTCGCCTCTTTCACGGTGGCGCCGGGATAGCGGCGACGCACCAGCAGATAGATCAGCTCCTCGTTGGCCATGCGCGCGCTGCCCAGCCACTGGCTCATGGTGGCGGCGTTCTGGCCGGCGCGCGGGGCCAGCTCGATCAGCAGCTTGCTGGTGTCGATGCCGCGCGGTAGCTGCAGGCGGAAGCCGGAGGCGCCGACGCGCTGGAACTCCAGCACGCGGAAGTTGGCATTGAGGCGGTTGAGCTGATCGCGCACATAGGCGATCGCGCGGGTAAAGCCCGGCAGGCAGTCCTCGTGATCGTAGGCGCCCAGCACCGGCGGCGGCGGCGCGCCGGGCGTGGCGGCGACAAAGCCGACCAGCTGCGACAGGCCCAGGTACAGATCGGCCGGATGCGTATTGGCCGACTGCAGCATCACGTCGAACGCCGGCATCGCCATCACCAGATGGCGCGCGGCCTGCACCTGCGCGCTGCTTTCGCTGTCCAGGCGCGGCTGGCCGCGGTCGTCCAGGCGCACGCCGAGCAGCTCGCGGTACTTCTTCCACAGCAGTTCCGACAGCGATGCCAGTGAGCGCTGCAGGCTGGCGTCGCCCTGAAATGCCGAAGCGCCGATATTGAGCATCGGCGGATGAAACGGCGCCAGATGCACGCCGCGCGAATCGCCGTACAGCTCCAGCAACGGCACCGAGCAATAGCTCTTCGCCACGTTGTCGCCCGCGGCCAGGCTGAGCTTGGGCCGCATGCGGTCGACCACGATCTCGTCCTTGCCGGTGTTCTCGTCCGCCTCCAGGTTGCCGCGCTCGATGGTGTAGCGCTGCATGTCGCCAATATCGCTGGCCGCCCCCTTGCCGCGTACCGGCACGCGCAGATGCAGGCGCACCTGCTTCTGCTGGTTCCAGTCGGTGCCGCTCAGGTCCAGCGACAGCGCGGCCGGCGCGAAATGGCCGGGAAAGTCGATCACCAGCCCGTCGGTCATCACGCAGCGCAGGCGCTGGAACACCACCCGGCCCTTGCTCAGCTCGGTGGGGTCCAGCGCCATGTCCAGCACACCCCAGGCATGCGGCTGCAGCATCACCATCCGGCGATGCAGCAGGTTGTTCCAGTAGATATCGTTCTGCTGGAAATGATGCGGCGACAGCAGCATGCCCTCCGACCAGGAGACCGGCTCGGGCAAGCTGTCGAGGGCGTCGACGGTGGCGTTCATGGCGCTTCCCCTGCGGCTGGCATAGTCATGGCTGTTCCGTCACGGCGAGCTGGGTGGCCTGCAGCCACACCACGGCACGGCGGAACTTGGTGAGATCGGCGCGCGGCTGGCCGTCCGCCGACAGATAGTTGGCGAAGGCGTACACGCCCACCGCCTTGCCCGCGCGCTTGGGCAAGAGCACGGGATCGATCACCTGGGCGGGCGGGATCTCCAGGTGCACGATGTCGATCGAAGTGCCCAGCCCATTGATCAGCGCGGTCTTCTGCGCGAACCATTCCGGGCCGGTCTTGGGCAGCATGGCGGCGCTGTTGATGTCGTACAGGAACACCAGGTCCAGCTGCACCGCCGAATTGAGATTGGCGCCCGGCGGCGCGGCCACGCGCACGCTGGACAGCGTGGTGGTCGGCGTACGGCCCAGCAGCTTGTTCACCGAACTGCAGCCGGACAGCGCAATCAGCAGCAGCATGACCGCGAGGGCAAGGCGGCGGCGCATCAGCTCAGCACCAGCACGGTGACCTGGGCGGGCGTCAGCGACACGCCCACCATATTCGGCAGCAGGCCGTTCTGGCCCACCAGCCCCAGCATATGCGTGCAGGGAATGCCGCCCATGAAGACCTTGAAGCTGCCCAGGATCGAGCGGAACGGCCCCATGAACAGATGCGAGACCACCCCGCCCTCCGCGCCGGGCTGGTCGCCATTGCTCAGCGCGCCCACGGTGACCAGGTTCTCCGCCAGTCCGCCGCCGACGATCACTTCGAACTGCGCGGGGATATCCGCGAACGACAGCGCGATGTTCGGAAACGGCATGGGCGTTGGCACGCCCAGCACCGGCACGAAGCACACGTCCGGGAACGCAAGGTTGAGCACGCCGAGGTTGGTGTTGACGAACATGCGCTTATCCCAGGCTGATGCGCTCGGCATCGATCTTGGCGTCCTGCCGCGCGGTGATCATGGCCTGCTCGCCATGCAGCCGCAGGAACTGCCGCGCATCGAGCAGGAACTGCTCGACCTGGCCGACGTAGGTGCGCGCGGTATGCACCATCGATTCGGCGGCGCTGGCGAACAGCTGCCGCGCATTGAGCGAAAGCGCGCCCTGCACCGCCGTCACCTCCACGCCATCGCCGGCGCGCAGGGCAATCGTGCGCGTGGCGGCGATATCCACCTCGGCCTGGCGGATCGACACCGCCTCCGCGCCGGGCACCGCCAGCGTGGCGCGTCCGCCTTCGGCGCGCGCCAGCACATGCAGCACGAAGCATTCGCCATCGGCGGTGGCGACCAGCAGCACGCGGTCGCCCGGCTGCGGCGTGACCAGGCAGGACACGGCCTGTCGCGCGGAACGGCCGTCGTCGAGGCGCCAGCTGTCGCGGCCGGCGGCATCGCGGATGGTGGCCTCGAACCAGACCGGCGCGGCCGGCTGGACGGATTTGGCTTGGCGGGCGGCGAACATCAGGACATCTCCAGGGCTAGGGCGCGGGCCTCGGCGGCGAGGCGGGGCGGCGAGGTGCCGCGCAGGCGTTTGGTATGCGCCGCGTGCAGATCGGCTTGAACGAAGCGGGCGTTGTGGAAGCTGGCGTGATCCAGCCGCGCGTGGCGGAAGCCGACACGCGCGCCGGTGGCGTGGTCGAAGCGGGCGTAGCTGAGATCGGCGTGATCGAAATCGACTTCGGCGAGCCGGGCGTGATCCCACACGCTGCCGGTGGCGCGCGCGTCGCGCAACGAAACCTTGCGCAGCTCGGCGGACTGCCATAGCGCGCCTTCGCAGGACAGCCCGGCCGCGTCCACCTCGTTCCAGTTGGATTCGAGCAGCAGCGCGCTGTCGAGCCTGGTCTCGCGCAGCTTGGCGTTGGCGAAGATGGCCTTGCGCAGATTCGCCTCGCGCAGGTCGGCGCCATCCAGGCAAGCATCGGTGAAGTTCGCCCCTTCGAGCAGGCAGCGCTGTAGCACCAGGCCGCGCAGGTCCATGCCGTCGAAGCGTGCGCCCTGCAGCACGGCCGATTGCGCGATCAGGCCGGTCACGTCGACGACGCGGAAGTCCGCGCCGGGAATCACCGCCTGCGCCAACGTGGCATGGGCAAGCACCAGGCCGGCCACGTCGCATTGCGTGGCCACGGTGCGATGCAGGACGGCGTGCGCGAAGTTCGCCACGCGAAGATCCGCCTGGGTGAGCGCGGACAAGGCCACTTCGGCCTTCGTCCACACCGAAGCCGACAGATCGACCAGCGCAAACGAACACTGCTGCAGATTCGCAGCTTCCCAGTGCGAACCGCCCAGCTTGCAGCGCGTAAAGCTGCAGCCTTCCAGCGCCACGCCACTGAAATCGGCCTCGCGCAGATCGCAGTCGATAAAGTTCACATGCTGCAGGCGCGCGCCCTGCAGACGGGCGCCACGCCAGCTCACCTGATTGAACAGCAGCGATTCGATCGCGCGCCCGCTGCCGTCGAGCAGGCCCAGGTCGACGCCATGCACCGGACGCCCCAGGCGCTGCAGATGGGCGATATCGTCCCAGGAAATGGCTGCCTCGCTCATGGCAACCTCCGCCCGGGTTCCAGCCGCACGCCTTCCAGCCGCGCATGATCGAAACGCGCCTCGGCGCATTCGGCCTGCACGAAGTTCGCTTCGCGCAGATCCGCATCGCGGAAGTCCGCGCGGCGACACATGGCCTGGTAGAAATCCGCCGCTTCGGCATGGCAGCCGGTCAGTTCGCCGCCCATGAACAGCGAGCGGTAGAACAAGGTACGTTCCAGCACCGCGCGCGGCAGGTGCGCGCCGCTGAAATCGCATTCGCGGAACTGGCCCTCGGCCAGGTTGGCATCGGCCAGGTTGGCGCCGCGCCAGCTGCTGTGATCGGCGCGCACGCGCTGCAGATCGGCGCGTGACCAGTCCGCTCCGCCGCCACCTTGCACGCGCGCCAGATCAGCGCCGGCCCAATGACTGTCGCTGAGGCGGCATTCCATCAGCACGCTGCGCGACAGCGTCGCCTCGCGCCAGTCGCTGCCGGCCAGGCTGGAGCCGAGCGCCACCGTGCGCTGCCAGGCGGCATGCGCCCAGCGGCTGCCGTCGGCCTTGGCGTGCAACAACACGCAATCGGCCAGCGTGGCGTGTTCCAGATTGGCGCCTTCCAGCACGATATTCGGCGCGGTCCAGCGCTCGAAGCGCGCGCCGGCCAGATCCGCGCGGCTCCAGTCGGCATCGCCCGCCTGCGTGCCGGCGAAGCTGGCGCCGCGGAACACCGCGCCATGCGCCCGCGTGCGCGCAAGATTGGCGCCGTCGAAACAGGCGGCGGCGCAGTTGGCCGCATCCAAGGTGGCGCCGGTCAGCGCCACTTCGCTGAGGTCCGCGCCGTCGAGTTGCGCACCGCGCAGATCGGAAGCTTCCAGCAGCGCGCCGCGCAGATCGGCGCCGGACAGCAGCGCGCCGCGCAGATCCGCGCCGGCCAGATCGCAACCGTGCAGCGAGCCGCCTTCGCGCACGCGCAGCAGCAGCCATTGCCCGATCGCCGCGGCCACATCCGGCTGCAGCGGCAGGCCCGGCACGCTGGTCTGCGGCGAAGCCAGGCGGCCCTTGCGCTGCAGCTCCTGGATCTGTTCCACCGCCACCGGCGGCACGCCGGCCAGCGCGCCGAATTCAGCCAGCGCACCCATCGCACCGCCCTGCCCGGCGGCGCGCGCCAGCGCTTCCTCGGTGGTGGTCGGCACCGCGGGCGGCGGTTCCGGCAACTGCGCCAGCTGCGCCTTGGCTTCTTCCTGGCGCGCCTGCGCCTGTTCGCGCGCTTCGCGGCCGATACGGTCGACAGCGTCGAGCGTGGCGCCCAGGTCGAAATCGCCGCGGCGCACCGCAGCCTCGCCAGGTACCGGCAGGTCTACCGCCATCGGCGCCGGAGCCGGCGGTGGCGCGGGCATGCCGGACGAAGCCTCGAACTCCGCAGCCAGTCCCGCTTCGCGCGCCGCGCGCGTGGCAACGCGGCGCTGCTGTTCTTCCTGCGCCTCGGCATGCCGCGCGGCGCGCAGGGCGGCGTCGGGCTCGGGCGTCAGTTGCGCTTCGTTGAACACGTGGCGCGCGGCGGTATCGCGATTGAGCCGCAGCGCGAGCACTTCGCCGTAGTGCGACAGCGGGCGCGGCGTATCGTCGGCGTGCTCGTAGGCGACCATCAGCGCTTCCACGTCCAGCGCCAGGCTGTCCTCGACGTCGATCTCGCCGCGGTGGATGATCACGCCCAGTTCCGCATCGGGGAAGAACCACACCGTATCGAAGGACAGCGCGACCTCCTCGGCCGCATCCGCCGGCTGTCCCGCGCGATGGGCAAACGCGCGCGGACGGAATTCCGGCAACTGGCCTTCGATCACCGGCAGGCGCGGATGCATGCCTTCCAGCCGATACGCTTCGCCGCCGGCGAAGAAGCCTTCGATGCGCTGGTCCAGCGGTGCGGCATTGAAGAACTCCGGATGCGTATCGTCGGCCAGCCCCGGATAGGTCTCGCTGCGCCAGCGCCGCCCGTAGCTGCCGATCCACTGCCGCCGCGGTGTCCAGCCCACGTCGAGCTGGCCGAAACCAGCCGGTGCATAGCGGCGGCGCGGCCCGCGCACCGCACGCTGCGGCTGTTCGAGATTCGGCATATCGCCGTGGTTGCGCCCGAAGAAGGCCGCCAGCGGGTTGCGCGCATAGCCGCGCCCTTCCGGATTGGCCGGGTGGCCCGCGCCGCCATAGGCGCGATTCCAGGTCAGCGGCATCTGCGTAAACGGCAGCGGCGCGGTGATCTGCAGCCAGGGCAGCATGCCGTACATCCATTGGCGATCGCCGACCACGCGCAGACGCTTGTCCACGCCGCCGACCATCAGCCGCACCATCTGCTCGGTCACCGCCAGCCCGTTCGCGGCATGCGCGCTGCCGGCCAGCAGCACTTCGCCGCGCGTCTTGGGCATCAGCTCGTCCAGCGGCCGTCCGGGCGGCAGCGCAGCCATCACCTTGCGCCACTGCAGGTTGTCGCGCAGCAAGGAGTCCGGCCGTCCGCCCAGCGCGAAGAAGCCCAGCGTCGCCACCAGCAGGCGGTCCCGGCCGTGCCAGCGGTACGGGCGGTGCATCAGGCCGAGGGTCATCGGTTTGACGATCTTCATGCGCGCCTCATACGTAGATGTAGATCACCGGAATCGACACGCTCAGGCCGACGATTTCCATCGAGATGCGCGCGCCGGCGATGGTCACCGAGGTGCCCACGCCGGTGATGTCCACCGAAGTGGACGAACCGTGGATGCTCATGCGCGTCTCGCTGCCGGTGACGCCGACTTCGGTGCTTTCGCCCGTGACGTTGATGCCGGTGCTGCTGCCCGTGACATTCATGCGCGTGGTAACACCCGTCACGCCGATGTCGGTGCTGCTGCCGGTGACATTGATGCTGGTGCTGGCGCCGGTGACATTGATATTGCTGGCCGCGCCGGTGACATTGATCTGGCTGGCGACGCCCGTGACCGAGGTAGAGCTGCTGGCGCCGGTGACCGCGATCTGTTCGGAGATACCGGTGACCGAGGTGCTGTCGCTCTGCGCCGTCACCGAGGTATCGGTGCGCACGCCAGTGAGCGAAACCTGGTCGGCCAGCCCGGTCATCGAGATGGCGGCACTGCGCCCGACCGTGGACATCGAGGTGGTCATACCGGTCGTATCCACGGCGTTGTTCATGCCGGTGGTACTGAGGCTGCTCTGCATCGCGGTGGTGTTGACGTTGTTCACCACGTTCTGGGTGGTGATATGCGTAGCTATACCTTGCACTTCATCCTGCGAGTAAGTGTCGCCGGTAATGGTGCTGTAGCTGGTGTTCTTGCCGATCGTGCTCTTGCTCCAGGTCTCGGCCGCTTCCATGGTGTTGTAGGTGCTGCCATAGGAATACGAGCGGCTGAGCAGGCCGGAGGCGCCGTTCTCGGACGTCGAATAGCTGTAGCTGGCGCCCTGCGAATAACTGGTGTCGCGATACTGCCCGCTCTCATAGGCGCCGTTGACGATGCTCACCGCGTTGTCGAGGTTGTAGGCCGAGTGCAGGCCGAAGCGGATGCTCTGGCCGTCGCCGTAGCTGGTGGAGTAATTGCTGCCGACATGGGTGTTGGCGGTCCAGCCCGACGGCGTCACCACCAGGCTGCCGTTGGGCGCGATCAGCTGCTGCACTTCCGGCAGCTCCGATTCGTCGCTGGCGCGCGTCACCAGCACGGTGGCGCCGATCTCCGGCACCGTGTTCATACTCGCCGACAGCTTCACCCATACCGGCTCGGTCGGCGCGCCCGGGCTGGAGAACTGCACGTAGACGCCCTTGGCCATCAGATAAGGCGGCGCGGCCTGGGTGTCGCGCAGACTGCTGGTGGCGGGATCGAAATTCGCCGGCTCGTAATAGCGCCAGTCGGTGGGGCCGCGCCCGGCCATATCCACCACCTTGGCCAGGATGCCGCCTTGCTGGGTGTCCTGCACCGAGAACACGGTCAGCATCGCCGCCGCGTCGGTGGCTTCGAACTCGTTGGTATAGCCGCCGTCCGCCGTGGCCTTATGTGTGACCTTGCTCAACACGAAGGCCTTGTTCTCCAGCGACGGCCGCACCGGCGCCGGCGATACGCCCTCGGCCATATCGCCACGCATGGTGAACTGGGTGCCGACGCGAAAACCCGAGCAGGTGCTGCTGCCGGTCAACTGCCGGCCGGAGGCGGCCAGTGTCGACGCGGTAGTACGCACGTACTCGCGCACCGTGCCGCTGCTCATGCCGTACTGATAGGTGCGGTACTGGTTGAACGGCAGTTCGCCCGGATCCGCCGGCGTGAACGCGCCGAAGGTCTGGAAGGTCGGGATCGGATCCTCGTCCGGCGCATTTTCCTGATGCGCGAAGCGGCCGCTCACACCGGTGCTGGTGAGCATCTGCTGGTAGCTGTACTGGAAGACCAGATCGTCCTGCTGCAGGCCCAGCTCGTCGATCGCGCTATAGGTGTAGCGCAGCGGACGCTCGAAAGCCTGCAGATAGGCTGGACGGTTGGCGAACACCACCGTATGCCCGTTGCCGGTGTGCTTGAAGTAGTAATAGATATGCGCCTTGGACATGATCCGGCGCAGAAACTCAAAATCGCTCTCGCCGGCCTGCAGCCAGTCCTGGGTGCGCGCGATGGCGATATTGTCGTCGCCCGATACCGCATCCAGCGAATAATCGATGTAGTGCATGCGCATCAGGTTGGCGATCACGTCGCGCACGCTCATCTGCGCGTGCACCTGATAGCGATTGGTCAGGTTCAAGCGCCACAGCGCGGGCTTCATGCCGATGCGGTACACGCCCGGCTCGTCCATCGCAAAGGAGCCGACGATGCCGTTGTAGAAGCTCATCGAAGGCGCCGAGCCGGCACGCAGCGCCTGCGCGAAGCGCGCGGCGGCATCCGGCGACTCGCCCTGCATCGGGCGGTTCAGCCCCACCGTGACGGGACGGCCGACCAGCGCATCGAAGTTCAGCGGCGGATTGAGCTTGGGCTCGGTATTGCCGCGCAGCTGCAGCTGGAAATCGAACGGCTCGGAGACGGATTCCTGGCCCTCGAACGACAGCAGCCGGAAGGTCTCGTCGGCCAGCCAGCGATTGCCCGACAGCGCGATGCCGCAATGCAGATACAGCAACGGCGAATCGGACTGGCCCTGCTGCCCGATCGGCGCGATCGCAGTGCGGCCGGCGGTATCGGTCGGCAATGCGCTCATGCGGCCTCCTGCACGTCGTCGGCGCGGATGGTGAAGGTCACTTCACGCGGGCGTTCCGGGTGGCCGTTGACCCAGGCGGTCTGGCCCAGGCGCAGACCATGGCCGCTGCCGTAGCCGGCAATACGGCGCGGCTTGCCCACCCATGAGGCAGGCACATCGGCTTCGTCCACCTCGATGGTGATCACCGCATCGACGTGGCGGTCGAACAGGTAATGCACCATCGCGGCCAGGCCGCGATAGCCGTTGCCGAACTGCGCGTCGTGCGTGCCATCCGGCAGATGCGCGCGATTGGGCAGCAGCAGGCACAGGCGCGCATACGACACCGGCCCGATGCGCAGGCCGATCGCGGCATGGTTGACCCATACGCGGCGGCCCAGCGGCGCGCCGTCGCCCAGCGTGCGCCGGCCAAGCAAGGTGCGGTCGCCGGCTTCGATGTCGCGCCACGCGCCAACCAGGGCTTGCACTTGCACCGGCGCCTGCAGATACACGCCCAGCACGATCTGCGCCTGTGCCGCGCTCTTGCGCCCGTTCGCCACCAGGCCGGCCAGCGCGAGCATCGCGCGGCGCGGCAGCGGCACGCGGCGCGCGAGGATCGCCGCGCCCTCGCCTTCGAACGCCGCCAAACCCATCAGCGCGCCGGCCGCTTCGGCCTGGCGCGTATCTTCCGGCCGCAAGGCGTCGAACGCCGGCACGCTGGCGGCTTTCAATTCGTAGCGCAGCGTGCTGAGCCGGTGGTTGAAGATATCGAGGAACTCGGTCATCGCCGGATCGCGCTCGGCCAGGCGCTGGCGCGCCCAGTCGGCGAAGCTGTCCGGCAGCGGACCGAGCACGCCGGACAAGGCGAAGTTGGCGACGAACAGTTCCTGGCGCGGATCGTCCGCCGCCAGGCTGCGCTCCTCGCGCAGCCGGCCGCGCGAAATCTCGCTGCCCGGAAACACCGGTGACATCTCGCCGCGGAAGCGCAGGAGCGGCGATACGAAGCGGGCGCCCTCGCGCCGCGCGGACGTGCCCCGCCGCGGCCACGACTGCAGTCGTACCCACTGGAAGAATTCGAAACTGGCCGGCCGCCGCAGCAGCCGGTCGTTTAGAGGCTCACCTGTGCGCCAGTCAGGGGCGGCCATGACTTGAGTTCTCCTCGCCGGTCGGAAGATTCGAGAATCAGTTCAATAACGGTATTGACCTCCGCATAGAGCGCCAGGAAACGGTGCAGCACGCTGCCGAACAGCACCGCGCTGCCGCCTTCGAAATGGCCCAGGTCCACCTGCAGGCGCACCTGCAGGCAGTCGACGAAACCGCGCCAGGCTTCGCGGCGCGGCATGCGCTTCTGCACGCGGCGCGTGCTCATCGCGCGCAGGCCGTCGATCTGCCGGTAACCGGTCAGGCTGGCCGGCCCCACGTGCAGACGCAGCATGTTCTTCAGCACCGGCGGGCCGCGCTGGCCGTCGACCAGCGACAGATGATTGAGCGACAGCTGCGAGACCAGCGCCCACGGCCGCTCGCCCACCATCTGCGGCGGCTGGTTCGGCGTCGGCTTGCAGGCCACGCGCAACGAAGTCACCGGGCCGGCGCCTTCCAGATACAGCGTGGTGCCCACCACCAGCTGCGATGGCAACCGGCGGTTGGTGCACAGCGCGGTGCCGCCGATCATCTCTTCCGGCGGAAGCATGGTGTCGAACTCCGGATCCAGGAAGGACACGAAGGTCTCGGTGCCGTGCACCGCGCCGGTCTGGTTGACCTCGCGGCGGCTCGCATAGAAGTAGTCGATCTTGTCCAGCCGCTGCATCTCGTCCAGCGCGAAGTACGGCGCGATCGGGCGCGGGCTGCGGTCGGGGCGGATCGAGACCAGCTCTTCGAGACTGTAGATCTCGCAATAGCGATGGTTCTGTTCGTCGGCGACCAAGCGGTATTCGTACTGGCGCTGGTCCAGCACGAACGGCTCGATGCGTTGCGGGAACAGATTGATCAGCGGCAGGCAGTTCAGCCGCAGCAGATGGCGGTCGTAGTGATGGTCCTTGGTCGGCGGCACGTCGAGCAGGAACAGCAGCTCGAACTCCTTGTCCACGCCGGACAGGTCCATGCCGGCCACGTCGAAGAACAGGAACTTCTGCGGAAAGGCAAAGTATTCCTGCACCAGCCGGTAGCCGGGATGGGTCAGCGGATTGGCGCCGAGCACCGCCTCCTTGTCGTCGAAACCACGCCATTGCAGCTGCGAGGCATCGATATAGCGCAGCTCGCCGGTGGCGCGGATGCGCACCGCCATGCGTACCAGATGCATGGCCAGGCCGTCGTACAGCGAATAGGCGAGCTTATGGTCGGCGTGGATGCAGAAGCGCAGGAACGGCAGCTTCATCGCATGCACCGGCTCCTTGCCCATGCAGGTGACGGTGGCGCTGAGAATGGACGCGGTGCGGGTGTCGTTCGGATCCAGCGGATAGGCGTTCGCCGCCATAGACTCGACGTGGGTGATCTTCAGCGGCCACAGCGGCGTGTCGTAGCAGGTGCGGAAGCGGCAGCGCACCTGCTGGCCGAATTCGTTGGTGGCCAGCGCATAGACATAGCGGCCGCGCTCCAGCGTGGCGCCGTGGGCGAAGTTGGCGCCGTCCGGGCGCACCTCGATCTCGCCCACCAGCATCGACGGCAGCGGTGCTTCCAGATGCGGATACAGCAGGCTCATCAGCGCATTGGGCAGCACCGCCTGATCGGTCTCGAGCTGGTAGCGCAGGCGCCCCGCCATCCAGGCGAAGGACTGCACCAGCATTTCCACCTGCGGATCGCTGCTGCGCCCGCCGCTCAGTTCCAGCGCCTTGGCAATGGCCGGGAAGGACGCGCCGAAGTCCGTGGCCTCGTCGCGCAACGAGGCCAGCTCCTGCTCGAACCACATTTTCAGGCGGGGCACATCGGCATTCATGCCAGATCGTCCGGACAAGGCAGCTCGAAACGGAAAGTGCTGGACTGGTCGTCCACCTGCACGGTGCCGTGCACGACCAGCGCATAGGGCTTGAGCGCCCTGCCCGTCGCCAGCCATTCCAGCCGCGGCGCGCGCAGGCGCGGTTCGAAGCGCGCGATCGCCTCCAGCAGGCGCGCGCCAAAGCGTTCATGGTCCGGCAGGCCGATTCCCGTATCGACGATCGGCGGCATGCCGAAATCGCACACCCGCGCACCGCCCAGGCCCACATAAGGCCGGCATTCGACGATGCGCTGGATCTGCGCGGCGACCGCGCCGATCGGATCGAACGGCGGAGCCTGTCCCATGCCCGGCTCGCTGCGATTGACCAGCCGTTCCATCAGGAATTGCACGACCATCTCCTGCCCGTTGGCTCAGTACTCAAATTCAAACCCTTCTCCCTTCGGGAGAAGGTGCCGGCAGGCGGATGAGGGTTCGGGCGGAGCGCAAGAGTGATGTTGATCACTCCGCCCGAACCCTCACCCCAACCCCTCTCCGATGGGAGAGGGCTTTAATCGGTAGTGAACTGACCGATCGGACGGTTGCGAGCGATACTCCAGCCCGAAGCCAGGTTGCCCGAAGTCGTCATATCCGCCTGCTGCACCGTGTAGGTCCACAGCACTTCGGTGAAGTTGAGCTTGAACTGCTCGGTGGGCATGTCGTCCGGGTTGGACTGGAACTGGATCTCGCTGATGATCGCGTCGCGCAGTTCGATGGTGAGGATATTGGCGGTCATCTCGCCGGAGTTGCGCGCGATATAGATCTTGGTGGGGTTCTTGTCGCCCTTGCCCAGCGGCTGTGCGCGCAGGCAGAACTCGTAGAACTTCACCGACGTCTTGTCCACGTACTTCACGCAGGTGAACTCGGTGATGATCGGGCGGCCCGAGGTACGCGCCGAATTGCTCACGTCGGTGGTGATCTGCTGTTTCATGCCCTGGTGCACCGAGACCAGCTCCAGGCACTGCCCGAGCTTGAGCACCTCGTCGCGCCACTGGTTGTCGATCAGGCTGCCGCCGCCTTTCCAGCCGTTGGGGCCACCGAAGATCGACGAGTCGCCGGGTTGCAGAAGTATGAGGTCCATGGTTGCTCCAGGTTCTTGATCAGGCGGTTAGGTGCGGCGGTCGCGCGATGCGTCAGCCCGCCGGCAGATCCGCCACCAGGCGAATCGAGGTGGTGAGTTCTTCCAGCTGGAAATGCGGCTTGATAAAGACCGTGGCCTTGTACGAACCGGGCGCGCCCGGCACGTCGGTCACGGTGATCTGCGCCGCGCGCAGCGGATAGCTGGCCTTCACCTCCTGCGAGGCGTTGTCGTCCAGCAGTACGTACTGCGCGATCCAGGTGTTGAGATAAGCCTCGATATTGCCGCGGGTGAGGAAGGCGCCGATCTTCTTGCGCATGATCACCTTGATGTAATGCGCGAAGCGCGAGGCGGCCAGGATGTACGGCAGCATTGCCGAGAGCTTGGCGTTGGCATTCGCTTCGTCGCTGATGTACTGGCGCGGCAGGTTGGCGGTCTGGCCGCCGAAGAACGCCGCCTGGCCGGTGCCCTTGCAGTTGCACAGCGCGATAAAGCCCAGGTCGTTGAGCTCCTTCTCGCGGCGGTCGGTGATCGACACCTCGGTCGGGCAGATCATGTTCACCAGATCCGCATCGTCGCGATAGGTAAACACCGGCAGGCCATCGACCAGACCGCCGCCTTCCACGCCGCGGATCGCCGCGGTCCAGTGGTACAGCGCGAAGGCATGGGTGATGCGCTCGGCCAGCGCATAGGCCGCATTGCCCCACAGGAAGGCGTTGTGGTCCGGGCCATCGGGACCGGTCACCGTCTCCTCATAGCGCAGGCCTTCGGCCGGACGCGCGTCCTTGCCGTACGGCAGGCGCAGCAGCACGTGCGGCAGCGCCAGCGCCACGTAGCGCGAATCCTCGCTGCCGCGGAATTCCATCCACTGCGCCAGCTCCGGCGATTCGAACAGCTGGCTCAGATCGCGCGGCTTGGCCAGCTTGTCGAAGCTGTCCAGGCCGAACAGTCCCGGTGCCGCCGCCGCAAGGAACGGTGCATGCGCCGACGCGGCGATCTTGGTCATATTGGTCAGCAGCGACATGCTGGTCGGCGAATGATCGAACTCGTAGCCGCCCAGCAGCAGGCTGTACGGCGAGCCGCCATAGGTGCCGAACTCGGCTTCGTAGACCATCTTGAAGATGCAGCTCTGATCGAAATCGGCCGCCTTTTCCAGCTCCTTGCGCAGATCGTCCATGCTGGCGTTGAGCACGCGCAGCTTCAGCAGACGGCCGCTCTCGGTGCGCGACACCACGTAGTAGAGCCCGCGCCAGGTCGCTTCCAGGTCCTTGAATGACTTGGTGTGCAGAATCACGTCCAGCTGCCCGCCGATCTGCACGTCGATGCCGCCGGCGCGCTCGTCCATCAGGCCGTTGGCGCCCAGCGCCACCTGGGTCAGGTCCCGATTGCCCAGCGGCACCAGGATCTCGTTGGTGAAACGGCCAGCAAGGCGGCGCGCCTTGCTCAGCGGATCGATCGCCAGGAAGGCCTGCTGCCGGTCGGTCGCCACCGCCGCAAGGCGCTTGGCCAGCTCGCTGGCGGCATCGGCCTGCGCCTGCGCGGTAAGCGCCGCAGCATCGGCATCGTTCTTCGCCTTCGAGGCATCGACCACCGCCTTGTTGGCGGCCGCGATCGCATCGTCGCCCTTGGCCTTGCTCGCCGCATCCTGGGCTTTCGCCAAGGCGGTGGCGGCATCGGTCGCGGCCTTCTGCGCGGCGGTCAGCGCTTGCGCGGTGGTGTCGATGTTCGCCGCCGCACTGCTCGACGATGCCGCCGCCGCATCGGCCGCCTGCTTCGCCGCAGCCGCAGCCTGCTTATTGCCGGCCATCTGCGCCGCCAGCAAGCTGACCAGCGCGCCGGGCAGATCGGCACCCGCGGCATTCACCGGCGGATTGTCCTGTGCGTTGACACTGGCGCCGGCCCAGTTGTCCGTCGGCGCCGCCGCGAACGCGCTCTTCAAGGCAGTGATCGCCGCGCCATCGGTGGTGGAGCGATCGAGCATCGCCCCCAGCGCGTCATTGCATTCGGCCATCGACTGCAGCCCGCGCAGATCCGCCCGCGCCTCATAGCGCTGGCGCAGACTCGGCACCGCATTGACCACGGCCAGCGGCTCGAAGTCCGCGAGCGCGTTGAAATGCAGTTCGCCGGAAAGGACCTTGCCCTCCCCCGCGATGGTGTCCGCAATGCCGTTGAGTTTGATCATGGGCGAACTGTCGGCCAGGATCTTGTCGAACGATTCGGCGTCGATATCGCGCATCCGCCGATCCTTCAACGCCGGCAGCGACCCCGCATCGAGCTCGCCCGACAGATTGGCGAACATGCCGACGATAAAGGCCAGCTCCACCTTCTCGCTCGAGCCGCCCGTTTCGACGTCGTACGTGATGCGCACGCGCGGCGGCCGCACGCGCAGCAGCTTCTGTTGAATGCTCTCGACAGTCATGTACAGGCCTCGGTTCGTTGGGCGGCTGCAAAGTCCCTTCTTGCATCGAACGCTGCCGCACGCGTTGCGGAACGGAGGAATCAAAAGGCGTGCCAACGGCGAGGAATGGTGATGTGGTGCGGTTCTTGGGTTGATGCGGGTGATGTATGTGTGGTGCATCGTGTGGTTTTTCACACGGTGATTGGTGGTGCGATGTGTGGGGATTCGTGTGCAATGGTTTGAATCGGAAAAGCGAACAAGGCGTGGCGCGCGGGTGGGAGAAAAAAGTCACGCCGTGGTTGGAATTGCACAGGGCAAACATCGGACAGCACAAAGCTGCGCGATAAGCGCAACGTTTCGTTGAGTTCGTTACGAGCAATTGCTTCGTGGATGCGTTATCGCAAGCCCCGTCCCCTCAGCCCAACCCTCTCCCCGGCGGGGAGAGGGAGATGGAGGGCGTCGCGAGAATCGAACGGAGAGCACGCGGCGTAGAACCGGCAGCTGCAACTCGATGATTCGCTTCCCCTTGCCCGGCAAGGCTAGAACGAACCGCCTCCTCGCATTGTCCAGAATCCCGCAATACCGCGGGCGCACATACGTCACCCACCACGGTCGCGAGATTCCCTGCCTGGCCTTCGACCGAAGTCACCCGGGGCTCACTCCAGGCGTGCATCAATCTGCATCAAGTGCCAACTCTTAGAAAACCCTCTTTGCACTAAGCCTGGCCAGGCTTGGCGCCCTTGCATCCATTGCATCAAAAGAAAGGGAGGAAGTGCGCAGGCGAGGAGGGGGCGACCGCGCGCGCTGTCGTAGCTGCAGGAGCGATGGCTTTACGACATGTTACGGTGGCGTAACGGAGGTAAGCGCACGCTTGGGGAACATTCTGCTCGAACAGCCGTGCCCTAACATCTCAGACCATTCGTAACTTCTCTTAAAAGCCTGTGATTCTGCTCTCTGATAGGTATAACGGCTGATGCATATGGACGACGCATCGTTGCCCCCTGCCTCACCAAGCCGTGCTCGGCATCTATGCACCCTAGTCTTCGAGAAATCATGAAATGCATCGATGCCCCTAGCCAAAGAGGTTGCCATGACCAACATATCCGGTAAAACCACGAATGGCTTTACGTACGAAGGCGAGTACGAACTTATCCACGCGGATCGCGTCAAGTGGAGCGCGACCTACCGGCGCGATGGAATCTTCTTTGGGATGCGTCATGGCGGCATCAATGAACTTTTAGGCGTGTCACCCGGAGAGGTTCAACAGGTCGTCATGGACGATATCGAGTTTGCGTGGACCCGATCGGGCTGAAAGCATGGCCTTTGGCCGCAACGCTCGTACACCTGCGCTCGACGATCAACCTTAGAATCAACCACTTGTCCTTGATGCACGAAGTATGACGATCGCTCTACGGAGCCCATGCCCCATCACCACAACTGAGAACGCTCCATTGGCAAAGACAAACTACTCTTTCGAAAAACGCCAGCGGGAAATTGCAAAGAAGAAAAAGCAAGACGACAAGCAGGCCAAGAAGGTGGCGTCGCGCGATGGCGACAGGCCGGAGCCCGTGGCTGGAACAGCAAACACCAAGAGCACCTGATCCTGCCACTGTTCCAGGAATGCGCTGAGCGCAGCAAATGCGCTTAAAGCAAAAAGCCCGGCACAAGGCCGGGCTCTTTTCGTTCGGGCAAGGATCCTTAGATCACCTGCACCTGTTCTGCCTGCAACCCTCGCTGTCCTTGGGTCACGGTGAAGGACACCTTCTGACCATCGGTCAGGCTCTTGAAGCCTGAGGACTGGATCGAGCGGAAGTGAACGAACACGTCGTCACCACCTGCGTCTCGACTGATGAAGCCAAAACCCTTGGCGTCGTTGAACCACTTGACGGAACCGGTTTCAGTCTGGGACATGTTTATTCTCCTTGGAACGAGTAAAGCCGCATGGCGGCGGAAAAGCTGGTCGCAAGGAGGAAGGGGAACAACGGTGTAGTGAAAAGCTATCTACAGCATCAGGCCACAATTCATGGTGACCCTCGTAACTCAGCAGGCCTACAGTACAGGGCAACGCGCCAAAGGGCAAACAGCGCGGCAAGCCTCGCTCAGACTCGGTGTCTTCTATCGCACTCACCACGGCACGGGTCTGGAGGAAGCTGAGTCGATGCCGTCATTCGAGCAAACGTCAGCCCACCTGCTGATTGCCTGCGTACGCCGATGAAGTTGATCAGGAGGACCGGTAGCACGATACCGAAGGTTGAACCTCCGACTCTCATTGACCAGGGCAAACGCGACCATTGTCGTGGCCGGGTACATTCATATTGGAACAGGCTATTCGCCTGCGTGGTTGTTGCCACCGTGCGCCGCGATGAACATGGCGACGGCCGATCGGCAATAGGATTCGATTTCGTTGTCATCCTCTGCTCTCGCCTCATCGAAGCGCGCGATAAGCAGGAGATCGGATCCTTTGAAAAGCGCGGCAAACAAGCGGGCGGACCGGAGGGGATCGGGCACGTTCAGAAGCGCCTTCGCGTGCAACTGACGCAACAGGGCCTCGATTTGGGCGATGACATGGGCGGGGCCGGCTTCGTAATGGAGCTTGCTTAACGAGCTTTGATTCGTCCTGTCGGCCATGACCATGGCTTCGACACTGCGGACGTCTGATCTCAACAGCGTGCGAAGCAGTAATGATCCCACCGCCACCAGCCGATCTTCGACCGAACCGTCGACGCCTTCAAGAAGGGGCTCTGGTGCAAACAACTGATGGCAGCCGGCCGCGATGGCCGCGCTGAACAGCGCCTCCTTGTTCTCGAAGTGCCGATAGATGCTGAGCTTGGAGATCTTCGCTCGCTGGGCGACCTTGTCCAATGTCGTCGCTTGAAAACCCAACTCCACAAAGAGTTCGCGCGCGGCGTCGACGATCGTTTGGCCAAGGGCCTCGTTGGCGGGCCGGCCGCGCCGGGCCTGGCTGTTTTCGATCACGATAATTATGGTCCTTGACGGTATCTTAAATCGTGAATTACGATACTTTACAGTATCTAAATGTGCAAGCCAGCTCCAACCCAACCTCTCATCCACATACAGAGTCCATCACCATGGATGACGTCATCATCATCGGCGGCAGCTTTGCCGGCCTGGCCGCCGCCCTGCAACTCGGCCGTGCCCGCCGCAAAGTCACCGTTCTCGATACCGGCTTGCCGCGCAATCGCTTCGCCGGCCACTCGCATGGCCTGCTCGGTCACGATCACAAGCCACCGCTGGACATCCTGGCCGAGGCGCGGCAGCAGCTGGCGCGCTATCCCACGATCAGGCTGGTCAATGCCCGGGCCGACAGCATCTCTGGCGCCCTCGACGATTTCTCCGTCCTCACGGCCGATGGCGAAAGCCTTGGGGCGCGCCGCCTGATCCTGAGCTATGGCGTCGTCGACCAGATGCCTGATGTTCCGGGCTTCACCGAAGGCTGGGGCGCGTCCATCGTGCCTTGCCCCTATTGCGACGGCTTTGAAGTCGCCGGCCAGCGCTGGGGTCTCGTCTGGTCCGGCCCGCAGTCGCACCAGTCCGTCAGGCTGTTCCACGATTGGACGGACAAGTTGACCGTCTTCGCCGATGGTCATGACATTGCGCCCGAGATTCAGGACGATCTGGCACGCCGCAACATACCTGTCGTCGATGGCCGGATCGTCGAGATCGCCCATCACAAGGGTCATATCACCACTGTCAATCTCGATACCCGCCGCAATGTCGCGGTCGACGTCCTGTTCGCCCATCCGCGCAACAAGCCGTCCGCAAGCCTGCATGCATCACTGGGCCTCGCCACGGTCGATACGCCCACCGGCATCGTCCTCAAGGTCGACGAGCGACGCCAAACCAGCATGCTCGGCATCTACGCCGCCGGCGACCTCACGACACCCTTCTTGCCCTCAGTCACCCAGGCATCATCGCAGGGCGCGATGGCGGGTATCTTCGCCCAGCAATCGATGCTGGCTTGAGAGCACAGATTCCCTCTCCCGAAGTCAGGATCCCCGATGACCGACGACCTTCCCATTGTGCTCCTCCATGGCTCGGCCACCGGCTCCTACTCCTGGGCCGCGGTCCGCATGGGTCTGGAGGCGCACGGCTCCATGGTGGCGGCACCCGACATGCTCGGCTATCGCCTCGCCGACGATGTGGCGCAGTGGCTGCACCCGAAGGTCGCGCCCACCACCCGACACGCCATCTACGAGCAGGTGCCCTATGGGAGTGCGGCCGAGGTGCGCGAGCTATGGCATGTGATGGCCCAGCTCCTCGACGCCGGTGCGGCGAAGGATTAAGGCCGCGGCATGGAGGTGCTGGCCATCAACCCCACCGATATGCAGCTTGCCGCGCTGTTCCGCTATCCGGCAAGACCCACGCCGCCTGCTTGCCCCGCCCCAGAACCCGCCGTACCGCGAGCAGACTCGCATCGCCCACAACGGCTGCGAAATCCTCTGCCTGACCTTGATCGGCCGTAGAGCCGAAGGGCCAGCCTAGACGCGCATCATTCTGCATCGCACGACGCCGCCGCCAAACGCCCTGCAACGCCAACTGCGGCGCGGTTTGGCGCTATCGCATCAGCTGCATCAGAAGTATGGGGAGAAGCGTGCAGGCGAGGAACCGTAGCGACGCGCTTTGACGCACGTCCTGGGCTCGAGCAGCGCCGCCTGGCGGTCCTGCTTGCCCCTGATAAGCGCTGGTATTCGCCATTGGGGCGTCTCCCGCCTCAGCTGCCCGAATCCGGGCCGGCAGTCTTCTGGGTAATGCGGATCACGACGAACTCGGCTGGATACACCGGCGCCAATCCGATGTCGATGTAGAGCTGGCCCAGCATGCGCGTCTCGGGCGGGTTGTTGCTGGCGTCGCAGGTGACGAAGAAGGCCTCCTGTGGCGTGGCGGCGAACAATCCGCCCTGCTGCCACAGCGTGGTGAGGAAAGCGCCGATGTCGCGCCTCACGGCAGCCCAAAGGGTCTGATCGTTCGGCTCGAACACAACCCATTGCAGGCTGTTCTTCAGACTCTGCTCAACGTAGATGAACAGACGGCGCACGCTCAGATAGGTCCACTGTGGGTCCTGCGAAACGGTACGCGCACCGTAGACTACGTTGCCGTAATTGATCAGGTAGCGCAGCGCGTTGATGCCACTGACGTTGAGCTGATCCTGGTCGCTATCGGTAAGCGGGTGCTCCATCGCCACCACGAAGCGCATGGCGCCGTCGTTCACGCCCGCCGGGGATTTCCATACGCCAATGGAGCTGTCGGTGAAGGCGTAACGGCCGAGCACCGGGCCCGAGGGTGGGATCGGCACGTTGCTGTTGGACAGCGGATTGAATATCCAGGCCCACGGGTAGTAGAGCGAGCCATAGCTGGAACTGACCGCGGGTGGCGGCGTTTGTCCGTTGTACTGGCCCGCGCCCGACTTGAACGCGATGATCTGCTGCACGTTCTGTCCGAACGGCGGGTCGGCCACATAGAACAGGCTGGTCAGCTCCTCGCACAGAGCCAGACCCTGGTTGATCAACATCGCCTGCGCGGTTGAATCCACCTTGCCATCGGCGTCGGTGATCGCTGCGGTTTGCGGCTGGGCCAGCAGGCTCAAGCCCTGGATCGTCCTGAGCGAGTCCTGGCCGGCCTTGAAATCCAGCTCACCGCTACGCCCTCCCGTCAACGCCATCGGCGTGCCTGTGTTATCCGGGCGCGTGGTGGGGCTGCCTGGCTGGGATACGCGCACGAACATCGATTGCGCATTGATGCGCACCGCGAATTCCGGTCCCGCGTTGGTGAAGCCGGTGAAGGTTTCCAGCACGTAATAGCGGGTCGTGTCGGTGCCGAGGGCCGTTGACACCAAGGCGTTCTGGCGAACATAGCTGGCCAGCAACTGCAGGGCGAAATTGTCCGTGCCGGCCTTGATGGCCCTGTCGATCAAAGCTGCCGGTACCACCACCTGGAAATTGAACACAGACCCCTGCGGTGGAGTGCCGTCCCCGGTCTTCTGCGTGGCGCCGTTACTGATGTAGTACATGAGGGACGCCCCCCACGTGCCCTTGGTGGCGGCGACCAGCTTGGCGGTGTCGACGCTGGCTGTCGCAGCACTGCACTTGCTGTCGTCCAGGCGCACTACGTAGCAGGCCGTCCCGCCTTCCTGGAAGAACTCATACACCGCCCAGGAATTGAAGCCCATCCAGACCAGTCCGCCGAACTGGTTCGTGTAGGCGTTCCAACTGGTGATCAAGATCGGCGTGTTGATCGGTCCTGCATCGGTGATGCCGAGGAAAGCCGCCACAGACGTCGAAACGCCCTGGATGCCGTGCGCATTGGGAATCCCCTGGATGTAGTTGCCCGGGTGCTGATAAGTGGCCACGGTGCTAGTCCCCCGACGAATGAATCAGCGCGGCACGGCCGCAATGTATGCGCTCACTACATCCTTATCCGAGATCATCCTCGGCGCCCCTTCCGTAATGCTTTAAGTCCGCTATGGGTCGGAAGCGGACTTTAAGCAGCCATGCTAGATGGTCGTCTGATCAATGCCATAACGTATGGCGGCTTTCAGTGTCTCTACGCTTATATCGCGCAGCGCTTTGAACTTGATGCAGTACCCAGTGATTTTTGCCTTGCCGAGATCCTTTCCAAACACCTGCGACAGGTACTTCTTGTCTTCGATTCCAAGAATGTAGACGGAGATTCCGGTTGTGTTTGCGCTGATGCCAACCTGATAGAACTCCCTGGCATTGCCGCCGGCGTACTTCATCGTCTGGGTCCCATACCCTATGTTTGGGTTGGAAATCGTCTTCCCCGAATCGTCCTTGCCATCCAGGAACCACAATCTGCATTTCGGCATGATATCCAGAATGATGCGATGCAACTCCATCATGTCCGCGCGTTTTGGCTCTGGCTGAGCGGCGATATATTCCTCGATTTGTTCGTCAGTGTTCATGCAGCCCCCTACGCGACCGATCTGCCCCCACTCGCTGAATGCAGCAACTGAGGCACTGATTTCTCTAAACCATTCCTCGCCCGGCTAACAGTCTGCAGCAATCTGAGCGATGACTGCATGTGCGTGCACCGGTTGGAATACATGAGAAGACCGATGGAGTCTGATCAGCGGACCGATTCAGGCTGATCATCCGACCAGTGATGATCCCGCGCACCGCTGCTGATGATCACCTGTGCCGGTGGTGATCGGGCAGCCGACCGGGAGCTTCGCGTAAAACTAGTCGGCGCCGAGTCAGGCAAATTGCCTGCAGAGGAAATCCACGAAGGCGCTCACCTTGGGGCTTACTAGACGACGCGATGCATGCAGCACCCATCCTTCTATCGGTGGGGCCTGTACCACGCCCCACGCGACCAAGCGACCGGCGGCGATGTCATCTGCAACAGCGGACCGTGGCACCAGAGCGGCACCGGCTCCGGCCAGCACAGCACTCCGTATCAGCCAGGGTGTCGAAAAGGACAACACTGGTCGCGGTTGGTAGGTGTATCGCTTTCCGGTGGCGTCAACCACCGTCCACGGACCCACCTCGGCACGACCGGTGCGCACGATAGCGGGCAGTTCGCGTTCGGCCGAGCCCGCTGCATCAACATGCGGGCGGACCGCACCCGGCGGTGCAACGAGCACCAGCTGATCACTCAGGAAGTGGCGGCCGGTGAGGGCATCGTCGCGCCGGGGGTTGAAGCGAACCACCACGTCGTAGCCATCGCCCACCAGGTCGACGAGCCGATCTTCGGCGGTGACCTCAAGCCGTATCTCCGGATAGGCGGCCAGGAATGCCGCGCCCAGACGCCCCATCGCCGTATGGGCGAACAGCAGCGGCACACTCACGCGTAGCACGCCCCGCGGCCGGCCGAGGCCAGACTTCAATTCCTCGGCGGCCTGCGCGATCTCGGCGACAGGGTCCAGGGTGCGTGCATGCAGCAGAGTGCCTTCGTGCGTCAACTTAAGCTGCCGAGCACCACGCTCGATCAGGCGAACGCCGAGGCTTTCCTCCAGTGCCCGCACGCGGCGGGACAACGTGGCTTTGGGCTGTCCGCTGACACGGCTCGCGCGCCCAAATCCCCCGTGGTGCACCACGAGGTGGAAGGCGGCGAGCGCCGCGATATCCAAAGCATGTTCCATTTATGAGACGTCGTGTCCAGGTTTTCCTGACTATGAGCCACTTATGTAGCGACAGACAATGGCTGCGTGCACCGGACACAGGAATTGGCCCCACTCAAGCTGACGCTACGTCGACCCAGCTGGAGGTGGATGCCCCATTTGATCAGCAGGTCGATAAGAGGAAGTTCCCATGAAGGCAGTACGTTTTCACCGCTACGGCGGTCCTGAGGTGTTACAGATCGAGGAAGTGCCGCGACCCGAGCCAGGCCCCGGACAAGTGCGTATCGCCGTCGTGGCGGCCGGGATCAATCCCATCGATTGGAAACTGCGGGCGGGCTACATGCACGAGATGATGCCGCTGACGTTTCCCGCTGGTACGGGTTTCGATGCGGCCGGGGTGATCGATGCCCTGGGCGAAGGGGTGACCGGCGCAGCGCTGGGCGATGCCGTGTTTGGCAAGGGCCAGCACACGATGGCCGAGTACGCGATTCTGGACGAATGGGCGCTCAAGCCCGATGACCTGTCCTTCCAGGAAGCCGCGGGCTTCGCCGTAGCCATCGAGACAGCCAGCCGGATCATCGAACAGGTGGGAGTACAACGCGGACAGACGTTATTGGTCAGCGGCGCCGCGGGCGGCGTGGGATCGGCGGTCATTCAATTGGCGAGCGTCGCCGGAATCCACACCATTGGCACGGCCAGCGAACGTAAGCACGACTACCTGCGCTCCTTGGGAGCCGTCCCCACGAGCTACGGGCCCGGTTTGGTGGAAAGGGTGGCGGCCCTTGCTCCGGGCGGCGTGCATGCAGCGCTGGACATCGCCGGCTCGGGCGTCATCCCCGAACTGATAGCGATAACTGGCAACGCGTCGAAGGTTCTGTCTATTTCCGACCTCTCGGCACCTGCGCACGGTGCCAGGACCTCGTTCGAGCCCATCAACGCGACCAAGGCCTTGGCGGCTGCCGCCACACTGGTCAGCGCTGGGTCGTTCACCTTGCCGGTCGAGCGGACCTTTCCGCTAGACCATATCGCCACCGCACACGAGGTGAGCGCGCAAGGTCATGTCACGGGGCGACTGATCATTACAATAGGCTGAGCACGCGCGGCCGCCGAGCACGGCAGTGAACAACGAGGTCAGGTTGGACCATCCCTGATTTCACGAACACCTAAAAGCGCACCTATCCAACACCCCATCGGTCCGCTGACTATGGCGGGCCGGTCCCGCTGATCAACTCCATCGGTGCGCACATGCATACACATGAATGTCCGCCTTGGGTCGAAAGCGGACCCATGCTAGCTCGTTATCCCACGCCGGCGGGTTGATCGGAACAGCGGGCAGATTTGGCGACACAGACAACGGCGTGAGCCCGACTCTGCATTCGATGGACGACTACGGCCAACCTCCTGGCATGGCCGCAAGACGGGCGGCCCAGGCATGGCCCCCGGTGTCTTTCCGCCCCCGGGGCAAAGCCGCGTAAAATGGTCGCTTTACGCCCACTCAAGTGCCCCCATGGCCCTCACCGCCACCATCCACAAGGCCGAACTGTCGATCAGCGACATGGACCGGCACTACTACGCCACCCACGCATTGACCCTCGCCCGGCATCCGTCGGAAACCGAGGAGCGATTGATGGCGCGCCTGCTCGCGTTCACGCTGTATGCCGACGAACGGCTGGAGTTCGGCAAGGGGCTCAGCGACACCGACGAACCGGCCCTGTGGCGCAAGGCCTATACCGACGAGATCGAGCTGATCGACGTCGGCCTGCTGCCTGATGAAACACGCTTGCGCAAAGCCTGCAACCAGTCGCGGCACGTCGTGGTGCTGGCCTATGGCGGCCATGCCGTCGACGTCTGGTGGAGCAAGATCGCGAGCACGCTCACCCGCCACGACAACCTCAGCGTGCTCGCCATCGACCACGCCGACATGCAGCAACTGGCTGCCCTGTGCGAGCGCAGCATGCGCCTGCAATGCCTGATCCAGGACGGCGAACTGCAGCTCATCGCCGGCGACCTCGCGCTGCCGATCCGTCCGGCTATCCGCAAGGGTGAGTACGCTGTCGCTTGAGAAAGTGCCCCTGCCCCGTTTTGAAACGTCCGCCGTGGGTCGGAAGCGGACATTCGGACACTGCCAGCGCACCGGTTTGCGCAGCAAGCGCCAAGACGCTGAACCGGTCGGTTTAGGTCCCACCGGCTTCAGGTTCGGCTGCCCGTCTTTCGAGTGTTCTCCGGTCCACCAAGCGCTACAAACTGAGACACTATAAAGTGGCCTGATGGCCGCTTTTTTTCGCGCTCACGGAAAGTTTATATAGACCTGACTTTGGGCAAGCAAAGAAGACGTAACTCGGCCCGCGGCAACGGGACGAAACCCTCGCCAAAGGCGAGACACCCGCGCGTCAGCGCCATATCGAGCGTTATCGCTACTGGATTCCGGCCTGCGCCGGAATGACGAGCGTGCGCGTCAATCACCGCCGCGCCGCAGGCGCCAGATCTCCCGCGTCCCCAGACGCCGACACTCAACCACCCCTTCCCCCTCCAATACCCTCAACCCCGCAACCACCAGATCAAGGGAAACCTCAAACCCAGCCGGCCGCAGCCACCACTGCTGCACCCCCTCCGCCGAGTCCGCACACATAGGACTCGCCTCCAGATAGCGAGCAATCGCATCAGCAACGACACGTACGGAATGACCAGTCACTCGCCCGCCCCGCCGGATGGAATCACTCGCCCGAATCTTGCTCCTGTCCGACCACGGACGCGAGCCTGTACTTGCTCACCAGCTTGCTGAACGCACTGCGATCCTGCCCCGCCATCCGCGCCGCCTGCGTGATATTCCCCCGCGCCCGCGCCATCGCCGAAGCCACATAACTGCGCTCGAAATCCGCGATCGCCCGCGCCTTCGCCTGCTTGAACGCAGCATCGTCGCCTGCCTGCACCGGCGCCTGCGCCAGGTCCTGCGGCGGCCCGCCCAGGATCACCTGCCCCTCGCACATCAGATACTCGCGCTGCACGAAGTGTTCGAGCTCACGCACATTGCCCGGCCAGCTATAACGCTGCAGCGAAGCAAGAAACGCAGGATCGAAACACTTGCGCGAAGTCTGCGCGCCATACTGGCGATTGAGCCGTGTCAGGAACGCCTCCGCCAGCTCCAGCACATCGCCGCCGCGCTCGCGCAAAGGCGGCATCACCAGCGGCATCACCTTCAGGCGATACAGCAGGTCGCGGCGGAACTGCCGCGCCTTCACCATCTCGTCGAGATTGGCATTGCTGGCGGCGATCATGCGCACGTCGGTCGTGCGCGTCTGCGTACCGCCCACGCGGCGATACGTGCCGTCCTGCAGGAAACGCAGCAATGAGGCCTGCGCTTTCGGCGAGAGCGTGTCGATCTCGTCGAGAAACAGCGTGCCGCCTTCGGCTTCGCTGACCAGGCCAGGCGAAGCCTGGCGCGCGTCGGTAAATGCGCCGCGCTCGTGGCCGAACAGTTCGCTTTCCACCAGCGAATCGGCCAGCGCGCCGCAGTTGACGGCGATGAAGGGACGCGATGCGCGCGCACTGAGATAGTGCACCGCCCTTGCCCCCAGTTCCTTGCCCGTGCCGGTCTCTCCACCGATCAGTACGGTCACGTCGAACTTCGCGATACGGCGTATCTGCGCGATGACGTGAGCAAACTGCGGCGAGGAGCCAAGCAAGTTGGACTCCGCGATATCGACCATGACGCCCCCTGTACGGGGCATCGCGTCCTTGAGCTCCATGCGACTCCCCGGACCGGCAATGTTGCCCATCGCTGTCGGCGACCGCAATATGCATCGGCCAGGAAAAAGCCGCTGATGCAGTGCGTCACCCTGGCGAAATGTCTTTTTCATGTGAAGACGCGCGTGCACTTCGATGCGGCAGGGGGCCGTCCATCCATGTTCGCCAAGCTTGGCCTGATTCTGTTGATCCTGTTGTTCGGCGCGCTCGCCTTCGCCGGCGGCATGATGGCGCCCGATGACTGGCGCGCGCCGATGCAGTCATTCGCGGCGCGCTGGCGCGATCGTCCCGCGCCCGCCCTGCCGCATGTTCCTGCGGCCGCCGCTTCCGCCGCCGCACCTGCAACCGCGGCGAGCACGGTCGCCACCAGCGCCTTGCTCGTCACCAGCGACGTGGTTGCGCCCGCGCCCGCGGCAGGACAGCCCGCCTATGCACTGCAGCTTGGCCAGTTCGTCGAAGCCGACGATGCGGATGCGCTGGAACGCGCGGCGCAGGGACTGGGCCTGCCGCTGCTGCGCATCGCCGCCGTCGATACGAATCACGCCGCGTGGACGGTGCTCGCCGCGGGACGCTTCCCCTCGCCTGCTGCTGCGCAGGATGCGGCGGCGCGCGTACAGGCCACGCTCAAGCTGGCCAGTACGCCGGTGATCCGCCTGCCGCAGAGCAAGCCCTCATCGTGAAAACATGCCGGGCCGCGCGCGCGCAGGGTCGCGCCAGCCCGCTTCGCCCAGGGTGGAGACGAAGCACACGGTGATCTGGGCCATGCCCTGCGAGGTAAAGAACACGCGCCTGGTGGCGGACTGGCGATCGGGCGTGATGAACCAGCGCTCGTCGCCGGTGGCCAGGCCCCAGGAAGAAACGCGGCAGACCCATAGATCCGCATCGCCGCGCGTGGTGACCAGCGCCACGCGCACCTCCGCTTCACCCATCGTCTCCGTCACGTAGATACGTGCCATGCGCGCCCCCACACGAAAGGCGCGACATTGCAGCGCAACCGCAAGCGGCGCAAGTCCCGCTTATCGGAGACGGGAACGGCGATCTTCACCGCCCCCTGCCGCTCAGGCAAAGCTTGCCGCGTGCACACGGGCCCAGGCGTCGAATGAACGCGGCGCCACGCCGGTGATCCGTTCCACCGTCGGCGTCATCGCCCTGCCGCGCCCGTCGCGCACCGCCTCCAGCGACTGCGCGACGCCGCGCGCGACCGGCTCGGGAATACCGGTGGCGACCATGCCCTGCACGCTCTCCTCGATACTTACGTCCACGCTGCGCAGGGTGCGGCCCAGCACGCCGGAGAGAATCTCCACCTGCTCCGGCACGTTCAGCAGTTCGCCGCCGGTGAGTTCCAGCGTCTCGCCGGCCAGGGCCGGATCGAGCAAGGCGCGCACCGCCACCGCGGCGATGTCCTCCGGCGCGATCGCCGGCGCCTTGCCGGTGCCCATCGCGTTGTAGACCACGTCGGAGCTGCGGATCGAATCGGCCCAGCGCAAGGTGTTGGACATGAAGCCGCTGGGCCGCAGCACGGTGGCGCGCAGGCCGGATGCGCCCAAGGCATCCTCGCTCGCGCGATGCAAGCGGCCCAGAAAGAACTCCGCATCGCCGGCAAGGATGCTGGACAGGAACACCACGCGCGGCGCGCCGTTCGCCTTGAGCGCCGCCAGCAGTGCCGGCAAGTCCGGCGGGTTCGGGCCGGCGTTGAGGAACACTGCCTTGGCGCCCAGCGCGGCCGCACCCAGCGTCTCGGGATGGCTGAAGTCGCCGCCCGCGATCTCGACGCGATCGGCCAGTTCGCCGAGCTTCGCCGGATCGCGCGCGAACACGCGCACCGGCTGTCCGGCCTCCAGCAGTTGCCGCGCGATATGGCCACCGATATTGCCGCTCGCGCCAGTGATCAGATACATGTCCGTTGCCTTCTTCGGGTTGGGGGTGCGAAGACAATAGGCGCGGCTCTACAATGGAACAATCTATCGTTCTGCAACACTCTGTTGCACAGGCGCAACAATCATGATCGACCTCAACGAACTGCAGTACTTCGTGCAGGTAGCGCAGGCGCGCAGCTTCACCGCCGCCGCCGCGCACTTCGGCGTACCCAAGTCCAGCGTCAGCCGCGCCATCGCGGCACTGGAGCAACGCCTGGGCGTGCGCCTGATCGAACGCACCACGCGCAGCGTGGCGCTGACCGAAGCCGGCGAGATCTATCTGGAACGCTGCCGCCGCGTGATCGAAGAAGCGGAGCTGGCCGACCTCTCCATCGGCGCGATGCAGGCCGTGCCGCGCGGCCGGCTGCGCATCGGCGCACCGGTGGCGTATGCGCGTTTCATGCTCGGCCCGCGCCTGGCGGAGTTCGCACGGCGCTATCCGGAGCTGCGCGTGCAGATGCAGATCACCGCGGTGGAGCTGACGCCCCAGCAAGCCAACCTCGATGTGCTGATCCGCCCCGGCCCGCTGGAAGACTCGTCACTATTGGCGCGACCGCTCGCCACCATTGAGCTGGGCCTGTACGCCAGCCCTTCCTATCTCAAAGGAAGGAAGTTGCCGAAAACGCCTGCCGATCTGAGCGGGCTCGAAGCGCTGATCACGGCGTGCGGCCCATCGGGCCAACCTGCCGAACACGCGATCTGGCGCCTGCACCGGGGCAAAGAAGCTCAGGAAGTGCGCGTCGAAGCACGCCTGTCGGTGCCCGACCCCACCATCAATCACCAGCTCGCCCTGGATGGCGGCGGCGTGGCGGTCCTGGCGCGGCACGGCGCCGCGCAGGCGGTGGCGAAGAAGCAGCTGGTGCGCCTGCTGCCGGCGTGGGAGCCGGAGCCGGTGAAGTTGTTCGCGCTGTATCCAGCGCGCCTGAACTCGTCGCCGAAGGTACGCGCATTGATGGAGTTCCTGCGCGAAGAACGGCATGGATCGAGTTGAACCCAACCTGCGCCATCGATATCAATCGATGCAGCACACCGTTGATCTGCGACGGCGGCCCGCTACTGAAAATACTCTTGGCCGAGTTCTGGCCGACGGTACCGTCACGAAGCAGCGTGACACGAAATTCTGTTACCGCATGACAACCGGGAAAACCCTACTGCACGCCGTCTTCTTCCCATCGCAACACGCTGTACCCCAGGCCGCCCTGCTCCGCGGTCAAGCGGAAGGTGACGGACACCTGCGCCTTCGTCCCCTCACGATCCACCGCCGACGCAATTACCGTCCTCACCATCCCTCCGCGCCACAGGCCCGGCGCCTGCCCGTTCGGCAACACAGGCAGCCGCGTGCGTGTGCCCAGCAATGCACGCTGGGCCGCGTAACGCTCCGCCCTGGCCATGTTCATTTCAGGCAGGCTCGCCAGCACCAAGGGGGGTGCCAGCGCGGGGGCCGGCTGCGGCCGGCCTGACCACACCGTGATGGCCGGGGCTACTTTGCGATAAAGGGCCGGTGTCACGCCGGGCACCATCTGCAACTGCTCCGGCGTGTCGAACTCGCGATGGCGCGGGCCGCTCGCCAAGCCGGCCTCCGCGTCAAGTTTCGCGCCTTGCTCGCTGAAGACCTTCGCGCCGGATGCGTCGCGCCACTCCAGGATGTTGGTCGCCAGTTGCGCGGCCGCAGCCTCGTCCTCTCCCGCCGCCATGAACAAGCGTTGCAGCAGTTGAGGATCGGCGGCGTTGATGTCCACCTTGCCGAGTTCATCATGGATGCGGATGTCCACATCATGGTTGTCGATGTGCAGGGTATAGGGACGACCATCGCCGACCCAGCGCCCTCCGTTCCTGTCCGCGCACTCGGCGATCGCCCGCATCACGCCGGCCTCGGCGAGATAGCGCAACTGCACGCGGGTGGAGAGATATCGGGTCTGGATCGACTCGGTACGCGCCAGCGTGGCAAAGCCGCCAAGCAGGATCGCCAGCAAGGTGCAGGCCCATAGCACCACCAGCAAGGCGATGCCTTGTTCGCGATGGCTCGAACCAGACCGTAGTGCTTTCGCGCCGTTCATGGCCTGGGCGCGCCCGGCAGCGCCTTCGCCAGCGCACCCACATTGATCGCATCGGGGGCCTGCCGGATCGGTGCCTGCAGCCACAACCAAGCCACCGCGTCGTCGCGCTCCGGCTTGTCGCGCCCCAGTTCTATGCTGACCAGCTCGGGCATGCGCCCGAGGATGTCCCATCGATCGCGCCATCGCGCCTCCATGCCTTCGCGCTCCCGCCCGTAGTAGCGGAACCGCCCCTCGCCCAAGCTCGTGACCAGCACTTCGGGCTCGACCTCCACACCCGCCCCGCCCGACGTAAGCGGCGCGCTGCCCAGCTCAAGCTTCAGCCTGCCTTTCCCATCGTCCACCAGCACCAGCGTCTGCAACTGCGGACCGTTGCGGTCGAGATAGCCAGGCAACGGTGCGACGAAACGCATGCGCCGTGGCTCGCCTTCGAACACCACGCCGTTATCCAGCGCGTCTTTCCGCCACGGTATCGCCCGCGCCTGCAACAGGTCCCGGCGCAGGAACTGCTGCAGCGAACGTGCCTCATCGTTGCGCTCCATCGCGGCCGATCCGATGTTTACCGAATGGGTCGTGGTCTGGATGCCGTAGAAGACCCCGAGCAGAAGCAGGCTGAGCAAAGCCAGCGCGCTGAGTACTTCGAGCAGGCTGAAACCGTGTGTCACACCGTGGCGTTTCACGGCACATCTCGATGCTGCGCCCGCAGCGTCACATACTTCATTTCGCGCGAATGGCGCCGGTCGCCCCACAACACGCGAAGCTCAACGCGATACAGCGTCAAGGCACTACCCGGCGGCGGATCGTCGCCTTGCCATGGCGCGATACGCAGGTGCCAGCGATAGTCGCGATCGAACATCCCATCGTACTCGCCCACCCGCAGCGGGTCCGCAACGCCAAGACCATCGAGCTTGCCCTGCGCGAGCATATCCGCCCGCGTCACCTGCCCGAGCTTGCCGGTGAGATTGAGCGATGCGCTGGCCACGCGCATCAGTGCGCCGACGGCGATGGCCAGCAACAGGATGGCGGCGATGGTTTCGAGCAGACTGAAGCCTCGCGCGGCCCTGGCGCCAAGGCTGCATGCCCGTTGCTCGAATCCGGCCGCTCCGCTCGTCATGCGCCCAACGCTACCCCGCCTTCATGACAGCCAAATGCGTGCAAGCGCGCGACCGGCAAACCTCCACCGCAGCTTCCACGATGCTCGGAACCAAAGTCGATCAATCGATGACGCAGCCGTCGACCTGGGCTTGAGTGATCGGCGTGCTGAGGAAGGCCAGGCCCGTGCCGCCGCCGACCGTGCCGGTCGCACTGATGATCGCGGCGTTGTACGGCGCACCGAGCAGCCGGCGCACGTCGGCGAGATCCGCGCCATTGCTACGACTGTTGCCCAGCAGGTAGGAGATCGTCACGATCGGGTAACCCGTTGCCTGCGTGGCGTAAGCATTCGGCTTCACCAGAGCGATGCAGCTGGTGACCGGCCCACCGGAGATCGGAGCCAATACCGGCCGGCCGGTATTGGCGTCCGCGCCGGTAATCGCATAGTTGTAGATCAGGTCAGCGCTGCTGATCGTCAGCTTGTGCGTTACCGGATCGCCGATATCGGCGAGCGGATCCTTGCCGTTCACCAGGGCGATCTGACCGGCCACGATTGCCGCATTCGTGGCCTCGCTATAGCCGATATAGCCATCTACGGCACTGTTCAGCACCATGTCCAGGACGGCCTCATTGCTGGCCTGGCCGCTCCAGGCCGCCGACGGCAAGCCATATAGCGCGACCGCGCTGGCAAAGGACTGGTTCGTGCTGAAATGCACAGCGGGCGTGCCAGCACAGTTCGCCGACAAGAAATTACTGAAGCCGAAGCTGGTACCGTTGCTGTCGGAGCGATAAACCACGTGCAGGGTATTGTCGCCCGTGGCTGGAACCGGCAGACCCAGCGCGGTCCAGGTAGTGATGGCGCCGTTGAAGATGCCGCACACCTGCGCCGTGGTCAGGTTCAGCTGCGTCGTCGTGTTGTCGTTGCGATACACGATGGCGATGCTGCCGGCCAGCGCCGGAAACTGCAGCGGACGACCGCCGGCATGATTGGCGACATAGTTGGCATAGTCGGTCGACGACAACGACAGATCCGAGGCAGCGAAATCCGGCTGCGTCAAACTTGAACGGTTCACGTGCGGATCACTGGCACCGAAACCCTTGGGTATGGTCGGCCCATCCGGGCATGGAAGCTGCACGTTGTAGCCGCTCACTCCCGCCAGGACGTTCTTGCCGGCGATGCTGTCGGACCGGCAGTACGACACCGGCGTTCCCGTCACGGCCTTGTAGGCGCCGAACATCGATACCGCATCCGGTGCGTAGTTCAAGCGATGCGCTACGTTGCCGACGTAGCCGATGGCCGGCAGCGAGGCGCCACCGCCCACCTGGATGGCGGCGTGAACCGCGGAGGTGCCGAGCAAGGCCAGCAAGGCACAGCCACACGTCATCAAACGAGCATTTCCATTGGATTTGGCGTTCACGTCCATTGCTCCTTTCCTGGATGGAATTTCGGTCGCGGAGAAGCAATCCCACCATGCAAAAACGCGGGAGAGGCAAGCCTCTCCCGCGCGTTCCACGGCAGGTGGAACCGTTTGCGATGGATCAGTTGATGACGCAGCCGTTGATCTGGGGCTGCGTGATCGGCGCGCTGAGGAACACCAGGCCCTTGCCGGCACCGATGGTCTTGGTGGCGGCGACGACCGACGGGTTGTACGCAGCGCCCAGCAGGTTACGTACATCGGTGGCATCCGTACCGTTACCCTGGCTGTTACCCAGCAGGTAGGACACGGCGACGATCGGGTAGCCCGATACCGACGGGGACAGCGTAGCGTACGAGTCCGGCTTCACCAACGCGATGCAGCTGGTGGCCGGCGCGCCGGAGATCGGCGAAACGATCGGGCGGCCGTTGCTGTCCACGCCGGAGATGGCGTTGTTGTAGACCACGTCGGCGCTGCTGATGGCCAGCTTGTGGTTGGTCGCATCGCCCAGGTCGACGGTCGGGCTCTTGCCGTTCACATTCGCGATGTTGCCGGCCACGGCCAGCGCGTTGGCAGCTTCGGCATAGCCGATGAAGCCGTCGGTGGAACCGTTGACGATCGCGTTGACCACGTTGGCATTGCCGCTCTGGCCGGTCCAGGTGCTGCCCGGCAGGCCGTACTGCGACACGGCGGTGGAGAACGCCTGGTCCGTGATGTAGTGATGACCGGCCGCATCGGCGGGGCAGTTGGCGGACAGGAAGTTGCTGAGGCCGAAGCTGGTGCCGCTGCCGTCCGAGCGGAAGACCACCTGCAGGGTGTTGTTGCCCGAGGCCGGCACCGGCTGGCCCAGCGCGGTCCAGGTGGTGATGGTGCCGCTGAAGATGCCGCAGACCTGCGCCGTGCTCAGGTTCATCGTCGACGTCGAGTTGTCGTTGCGATACACAACGGCGATGCCGCCGGCAACCGCCGGGAACTGCAGCGGACGGCTGGCGCCGCGACCGGTGACATAGTTGGTGTAGTCACCCGAGGACAGCGGCGAATCCGAACCGGCGAAGTTCGGCTGGGTCAGGGTGGTGCGGCCGACGGTGGTGGCACCGAAGCCGGTCGGCGTCGCGGAGCCGTCCGGGCAGCCGTTCTGCACGTTGGTACCGCTCACGCCGGCCAGGATGTTCTTGCCGGCGCCGCTGCCGGTCTGGCAGTACGAAGCGCCGTTGTTGGCGAACACCGTCTTGTACGCACCGAACAGGGAGGTGCTGGTCGGCGCGCTGTTCAGGCGATGCGTCACATTGCCGACGTAGCCAAGGGCCGGCAGCGTGGCGCCGCCGCCAACCTGGATGGCGGCATGGGCCGAGGAGGCAGCGGCCAGGGTCAGCACGAGGGCGCCCGCGAGCTTGGTCATGCGGTTATTTCCATTGGTACCGAAGATCATGACTTACCCCTACTTTGGAAAATACCTCCGGAGTGGAGGCCTGCGATTTTTTACAGGCCTGGAATGACGCATCGATTAAAAACAGATGTATTAGAAGATGTCTTATCGATGACTTGGATTTTCCAAAAAATCCAAATGAAACACACTTATATATAATAGACATTGTCATCACGCCATCCACACGAACGGAGCGCACTCAAGCGCGCGGCTCGAACTCGCGCAGCATCGACACCACCTCCGGATCCAGTTCGCGCTCCTCGCGCAGCGCGCGCAGATCGGCCCCGCCGAGTTCGCGCAGCACGCTGCGCACCGAGGCGCGCCTCCCCTCGCGGCACCACACGTTGAAAACGCTCACCAGCAGCGGTGCCGCGCTATGCACGCCGCGTTCGCCGGACGGCGCACGCCGGCGCAGGCGCACCCTCAGCAGATAGGAAAGACGCACATTGAGCGTCGCGATGGGCGACTCGCTGATCTGCCGTACCAGCTCGGGACTGCATTGATCGATCAATCGTTCGGCGAGTCTTTCCTGGCGTGCGTCCAATAGCTGACGCAATGCCTCCGATAATGCGGCCGCCCTGCCTCGACCAGGCTGATGCACCGTCATTGCACTCCTTGCCGGTTGGATTTTCCGTAAATGCCGGACAAAATCCCGATATAGCGCTTACTTTACAGAAAGCGCCGATTATCGATGGCGGTAACGGCTTACTTATTCGGTAAGCCGCTTGCGCTCGTCCGGCGTGAGCTGCTCCTTGGCCCGCGCACTCAGCATGCCGCCGCCCAGCACTTGCACCGGGCTGCTCGGGTCGTAGCGATGCGGCCTGGCGCCGCCGTTATCGAGACTGGCGCTGCCGTCGCCGGTCAGCACCTGCACCGAGATGACCGAAGGCAGCTTGCTGCGCGCATCATCCTGTTGCTGACGCGCCATGTCCTCGGCCGCCTTGCTCACCGCATTGGCCGCGGCGCTCGCGGCATTCAACGCGCCGACGTTGACCGACTGCGTCACCGGCACGCCGACCTTCTCGCCCTGCACCTGGATGTTGTCGGCGTTGACCACGCGGGCCGCCGCCACGATCAGGTTGCCCGACACGCGGATACCCGCGTCGCCCGCATCGACTGTGCCGCGCGGAGCGACCAGATAGACGTTGCCCTTCGGGGCGTCGGGTACGCTCTGCAGCGACGCGATACCCGCGCCACTGACCTGGCCGCGCGCATCCAGGCGGCACCACGCGTCGACCGTGCACAGATAAGCCGGCGGCGGGATTTCCGCCGTGGTCTTGGCGCCCTGGCCCGCGTTGATGTCGCCGTTGGAACTCCACAGCACCAGGTCGCCGCCCTGTTCGGTGAAGATGCGGCTTTGCGCCAGCAGCACGCTGCGATCGGTGAAGATGCGGATGTCGCCCTGCTCCAGCGTGAGCACGCCCATGCTGTTGGGGCCGGCCAGCACATTCCCGCTGATCGGATCGGTGATCACCGGTGGCGCCGATGCACTGCCCAGCAGCGCCTGGCCGCCGGGGGCGAGCATCGTGATGTTGCCGCCCTGCTGGGTCTGGATCGTGGTGCCGCGCAGATCCAGGTCGCCGGTGTCGACCGTGGACTGGGCGCCGTTCAGGCCGCCCTGGCCCGAGCCGTTGGCCGTGTAGCCCAAGCCCGCCGGAAACAGCGTATCGATCGCGGCGTAGCCCCGTGCGTACTTGCCGAAGTACGCACTGTTCTTGTCGTTGTAATCGGCGCCCACCTTGGCCAGCACCTTGAACAGCGCTTCGGAGACGAACTGCCGCTGCACATAGTCCGGCTCCTGGTCGAACAGGCGGCGTGCCTGGGCCGCCGTCAGCTGGGCCGTGACCTTGTCCTGCGCGTATCCCGTATCGACCACGCGTCCGGCGACGCGGCGCTCCATGAAGCTCACCAGGTCGGGCATCAGGTTGTCGACGCCTGCGGCCGTGGCATCCACGTAGTGCGCCATGAAGTCGGCCGTGGCGATGCCCGGCCCGATGCCGTAGAGCAGGTTGATGTCCGCGCTGGCGTGCGGAAGATAGGGATTGAACTGATTGCCGACCGCATCGATGCCCGTGTTGCCGGTTTTCTGCAGGACGGCGGTGGCAGCGGTTTCATTCTGATTGGTCAGCGGCCCGATGTTTCGGCCCGCTTCGATCAGGAAACTGCCAGGACCACCGAGCAGCAAGGCAGCGGCGAGCTGATAGCCGCTATCCGTAACGCCGCCCACCTGGAAAGACTTGTTGATCGGCAAATCGTAGATATCCCGACCGGCGGCAACCAGCGTCACGTCGGCATCGTGGCTCTGCTGCCCGAGCAGGGACAGGTTGACGATATCGCGACCTGCGCGCACCAGCGCGGGCTTCGCCGGCGTCAGCTGCAGCGAGCGGTATTGGAATCCGGCGGGGGACAGGATGCCGTCAACAATGTCGCCTTGCAGCGCGTACATGCGTACGGGCGTCGAGTCATCCGCATGCAGCGGCGTCTTGGCATGAGTCACGGTTCCAGCCACACCGGTACTGTCCAGATAACCCTGCAACCAAAGCTTGCGGTAGTACCCCGATGTCAACGTGTCGTCGCCCTGGGGATGCAGCGGCGACGGCAAGGCACCGGCCGGCGCATCGATCAGGCCGAAACCGTAAGCGCTTTGGACGTCCAGCATCGTGGAGACCTGCTGGCTCAGCAGGACATTCTGGTCGGCCAGCACCGTGAGATTGCCCTGTGCGGAGGGATACAGCGCGCCCGCACCGCGGATATCTACGCTGCCTGACGGAGCCGCGAGGCTCAGCGTGGCCGGCAGGATGGCGCCGGGATTGCCGATATTCCCAGCGTCACCATAATCGAACAATGCACCAGGCAGGCGCAGGCTGTCGAACACGACATTACCGCTGGCAGCCCCTGCCGCAAACGAGGAGGCGGCGCTGTAACTCTGTGCATCGCCGTGTCCGGCCGGAAGGATCAACGTGTTGCCGCTGCTTGGATCGGCGAACAGGTAGGACGGATTGTAGACCCCGCCGATATCCGTCCCGACGCGCGACCGCACATCGAGCTGCGCATCCTGCAAGGCGAACAACGCGGAGACCGGCGTGGACTGGCCTGGGAAGAACTGATCGGTGGCAGGCGCCGTATAGCGGAAATCCGCACCGATCACGCCACCGGCTGCGATGCTGCCCTGCCCCTTCGCGACGAAATAAGTGCCGCTGAGAATGTCGCCGCCGGCGTGCACGTCGAGGTTGCCGCCGCCGTAAGTCGTCACGCTCTGGCCGTCGGCGTTCACCTTCCACGTGGTCGGCAGCGAGACCGAGAGCTGGTGGATGTCGCCGCCGGCACTCACCACCACGTTGCCGCCGGCGCTCATCACGCCCTGGCCGAAGTTGGCGAAATTGATCGACGAGGCCGAGCCGTCCGCTGCGTTGGCGGTCTGCATCCACGGCCACCAGTACTGCGAGATGTCGGTGCCGCTGGCCTTCGTGGCCGAGCCATCGGCATCGATCACCTGCTGAATCGCGTTGATGTCGCCGCGCGCATTGAGCGTCAGATCACCGCCATGTTCCGGATTCACCTGGCCGGTGCTCAGCATGTACGGCGTATTGGGAATGCTGGTGATCCAGTTTGGCCGGATTACCGACACATTCGTATCCGCGGTGGTGCCCTGGGCCGGCGTACCAGCTGTATAGATCACCGCGGGCGCCGCGGTGTCCAGCCAGTTCAGGTCGCCGCCGCTGGCGATGTCGATGGAACCGCTGCCGGTGCGCACCACGGTGGGCAGCAGTACGGCCTTGCCGTTGGTCTTGCTCTGCCGACCCGTGTCGGTCGTGGGCGTGAGCGTGTCGACCACCGCGAAATGGCTGTCCAGGTTCACCTCGCCCGCTCCGCTCATCGTCGCCAGCGGATCGGCGGCATCGGCGCGCGCGCCGGCCACCAGCCGATACGACGTGCTGGAACCGCCCAGCAGGGTCGCCGAGGCCAACGAAACCGGGCTGCCCAGCGAAGGCATGTTGGACGGACTGTTGTTCGCCACGCTGGCCGGCACCGGCACGGTGGTCGGCGGAGTGGTGCCGCCGCCCGGCTTGGCGGGATCGCTCTTGGGAGCGAAGGGAGCGTAGAACAGCTGGGTGCCGAAGAAGCTGTTGCCTACCGAGTTGTATACGTAGTCGGCGTACAGGTAGTGCTCGCCGAGATAGATCGTGTAGTTGCCCGTGTATGCGCTGTAGTCCGTATCGAGCGGCAACAGCACGGGCGAGGGCGTATTCCGGCGCCGGGTCACCGCGGTGGAAAAGTTCTGTTGCAGCCAGCCGTCGTAGCTGTCCGTATAGTCTTTGTACGTCGCGAAGTCCGCGGGCTGCGGCGCCACCAGCGGCGTGGGATTGTAGGCGAGGAAGCCGATGCCTCCGTTCTGGATGTCGTAGAACCGGTTGACCCAGGCGTCGTTCGTCCCATTGCCGAATTCGTTGATGTATCCCTGATAGTTGGCGTAATAGTTGCTCGATTGCCCCGGCAACGGCGCCTGCAACGGCTGGTAATAGGGATCGTGGCTGATGTCCGCGGTACCACCGCCCGGCGTCTTGCCCTGCGACGCCGCTCCATCCGCCAGATTGATCGAGCCATTCCACAGCCCGTTCGCGTCGAGGTAGGCCTGCGACGTCTGGTAGGCCACCAGCGCCTGCTTGTACAGGGGGTCGGCCGGATCCGCCTTCGGCGCGAAAGGAGCATAGAACAGCTGGGTGCCGAAGAAGCTGTTACCTACCGAGCTGTAGACGTAGTCGGAATACTGGTAGTGCTCGCCGAGGTAAATCACGTAATTGGACGAGTACGCGGCATAGTCCGCATCGAGCGGCAACAGCACGGGCGATGGCGTATTCTTGCGCCGGGGCACCGCGGTAGAGAAGTTCTGGTGCAGCCAGCCGTCGTAGGCGTCCGTATAGTCCTTGTACGTCGTGAAGTCCGCCGGCTGTGGCGCCGGCAGCGGCGTGGGATTGTAGGCCAGGAAGCCAATGCCTCCGTTCTGGATATCGTAGAACCGGTTGACCCAGGCGTCGTTCGTCCCATTGCCGAACTCGCCGATATAGCCCTGATAGTTGGTGTAGTACGTCGCGCTCTGGTCCTTCAGCGGCGCCTGCAGCGGCTGGTAATAAGGATCGTGGCTGATATCCGCGGTGCCGCCGCCCGGCGTCTTGCCCTGCGACGCCGCTCCATCCGCCAGATTGATCGAGCCATTCCACAACCCGTTCGCATCGAGATAGGACTGCGACTGCGTATAGGCCGCGACCGCATTGGCGTAGCCGTTGTCGTTCACCGGCGGCGGCGGCGGCGGCACCGCCGGATTGGCCAGGGTCGCACCCGGGTTCTGTTGATAGAAGCCGTCGGTGATGCTGGCCTGAATATCGAGATTACCGGCGGCTCGCACCGTCAGTATCGGCGCCACGCCCTGGTAGCGATAAGCCAGCGCGATGCTGCCGTCCGGCTGCGTGGTGCCGGCGCCGAGGTTCCAGTTGGTCAGCACCGCGATAGCGCCGCCGCGCGTGCCGCCGGCCGGATTGACCAGCTCGATGCCCGGCCGCAGCTGCAGGTTGGCGATGCCCGTGTAGCGGCCGCCGAAGGTATAGTCCGGCTGCTGCACGTAGCGCATCAGCGTACCTGGCCCCTTACTGGGATCACCGCCGACATAGCCATAGAAACCGGTGTGATCGGCGTTGATCTGCTTGGGCCTGAAGTAGTTGTTCTGCAGATACTGCTTGAGCTGCGCAGCATCGGCCGGCGCCGCCAGTATCTTGCCGCTGGCGTCCGTCCACGTACCATCGACCATCGTCGGCGTGCCGCCGTTGGTGTTCGTGGCGTACCAGCCGGCCGGGTCGATCAGGCCGTCGAAACGCTTGGACGGATCGGCGGAACCGCCGTCCGTGCTCCAGCGCGCATACGGCTCGAGCGTGACCACGCGCGCGCCCTTGATGGCCGCGCCGCCGCCGTCCATCACAATGCGCACGTCGCCATTGGCAAGCAGCGGCGCGCGCAGGCTGACGGAACCGCCGGAGAACATGTCGGCCGAGCCGCCCGACACGTCGATGCGCGCCTGCGGGCCGAGGTGGATATAGCCGGAGTCGGCGTACTGCACGTTCTGGTAACCGTAGTCGGCGTTGAACGTGCCGTCGTTCTTGCCGCCGGTGCCGATCACCACGCTGCCGCCACGCTGCGCGGGAATGGCGCTGGTGGCGATCAGGCTGCCCGTCACATCGACGCCATGCTCGCCGTACAGCTCGATACGGCTGCCCGCATTGGCCGACGCGTCGACCGTGCCGTCGATCGCGACGATGCCGGCGCCGGCGCCGAGGTAGACGTTCTGCGCGCGCAGCGTGTTGCCGGCCGACAGGTGCAGATCGCCTGCACCCGTGCTGAGTGAGAACAGACCCGTCGCCCCGGCGGCGGCCGCGAGCCCGGCGGCGGCGTCCAGGTCCATGGCAGCGCCGCTACCCAGTGTGAGGTAGCCGCCGCGGTAACCGCTTCTGGCCTGTCCGCGCAGCGTGCCCGCCAGTGTGATCGCCTTGCCGGCCTCCAGATCCAGACTGCCTGCGTCGCCGCCCGCCGCGGCACCGGAGAAGTCGAGCGTGGCGCCATTGGCCAGGCTGACATTGCCGTGGTCGGCGGTGAGCGTGAGCGTGCCGCCCGGTGCATAAGTGGTGGTATCGAAGAAGGTCTTGTTGACGCCGCCAACCGTCAGCTGCGCACCGCTGGCCATCGCGACATCGCCGCTGGTGGCGTGCACATCGAGCTTGCCCGCGGGCGCCGCGATGGCGGTGGCGATCGACACACTGCCGCCCTTGAGGCTCAGCGCGCCGCCCATATGGCCCGCCGGTACCGTACCGGCCGTACCGCCGATGTTGAGCGCACCGGTAGTGGTCAGCTGCGTATCCGCGCCGTCGGCGGCGAGCAGCCACGGCGTGCTGAGATTGACGTCGAGGCTGCCGAAGTCGAAGTGTCCCGCGCCCTGCCCTTGCATGCCCTGCATGGCGCTGGCGGAGAAGCCGCCGAAGCCACGCAGGCCGGTGCTGCCGGCGCCGAAATCCACTTCGTTCGCGTGCACCGTGAACTGGCCCGCGCCGACGGCGAACGCGCTGTTCGCCCCGCCCAGATCGTTGGACAAGCCGAGCTTGCCGGCCTCGATATCCACCGAGCCGCCGTCGCTGGTGAATGTGCCGGCGCTGAGATTCAGGTCGTGCGCCAGGTCGACCCGCACATTACCGAGGAAGTTCATCTCGCCGCGGCTGCGCAGCGTGACGCTCTGCGCGCCGCGCAGCAGATTCAGAGCGTCGCTGCCGATCACGAAACCGTTCGCGCCAGCCGGCACGGCGGCACCGGCGCCGAGGAAAGTGATCCGATTGCTGTTGGCGTCGATCGCCTGCGCGGAAAGCGCGCTCGACGCATCGATCGACGTGCTGCCGGTCGCGTCCAGCGTCAGCGCGTTGCCGCCGTCGACGCTTGCGCCGGCCGCGATCGCCAGCGCGCCGCCTGAATTGGCCGAGATACTGTTGCGTACGATGTTCGCCGCGCCGTTCTGCGAGACCCGCAGCAGCGCGCCGTCGCCGCTGACCGCGGCGATCGGCTGGCCGTTGGCGTCGGTGCCGGCCGCCACGCCGAAGACCAGCGGCAGGCTGCCCGCGCCACTGCCCTGCCCGGTTGCGCGCAGCACGCTGCCCTGTTGCAGCAATACGCCCAGCGCGCCGCTGTGCTGGCCGCCATTGACGACCAGCAGGATTTCCGCGCCTTGCAGCGGATGCGTCGCGTCGTTGGCGAGCACCACACTGTCCGCCACCGCGGTGACGTGGTCGCCGTCGCTGCCGCCCTGGCGCTTGCCGCCGAGCAGGAGGCTGCCCGCGCCCAGCGTGCTCAGGCCATCCGCCGAGAGCGTGAGGTAGCCATCGCGTGGACTGGTGTCGGCGCCGACGACCTGGATCGCCTGCGCCGCGATATCCACCTGCGAGCCGCGCCCGCCTTTGGCCGGCGCGGACGTCAGCGTGGCGCCGAGGTCGAGCGTGCGTGTGGCGGCCAAGCTGAGGCGGCCGGCGTCGGCGGCCAGTGCCGGCGCGACCTTGCCGCCCTTCTGCGCAAGATTGGCGAAGAACGTATCCGCATCGCTGAGGTTGTACTGCGAGTACTGCTGCCACACCTTGCCCGACTGCACCAGGAAAGTCGTGTTGCGTGCGTCGCGCGCACCGCTCAGCGCGTCGGCGAAATAACCGCTGATCGCCAACGTGCCGTCCGGTTGCACCGCGCTGCTGCCGAGCACGCTGTCGCGCGCGCCGGTGTCCTGCACCACGCGGTACGCGCCCGGGAGCGTCGCGTAGCGCGCGGGCAGCAAGGTGTAATACCCGGGCGCCAGGCCCGGCGCGCCGGACAGGTAGACGGACTGGCCCACCGACGGACCATCGCCGCCCTGCTTGGCGAAGGCCGGGTCGTAGGCCGCCACCGGCGCGCTGTGACCCGGCAGGATCGCGTAGATCGCGCGGCCGTCCGCGTATTGCGGCACCTGCGCGCCAGTGGTGCTGCTCTGGTAACTGGTGCCGTACTGCGCCAGCACGTCGCGCGTGCCGCCGGTACCGGCCACCCATTCGGCCGCCTGCAGGTGGCCGCCGCCGGAGAGGTCGATGCCGGCGCCGGCATCGAGCGCCAGGTCGGCGCCGTTGAGTGCGATCTGCTTGGAGGGCGGTGCGGTGAGGTCCGGCGAGCCGATCACCGGATCAGCGTCGTAGCGCCACTGCACACCATCAATGGTGCTGCCATAGGGCACCGTAGCGCCGCCCAGCGACACGGAGGTCAGACTGCCCGGCGCAAGGTGCACCGACTGCGTGATGGCGAACGGGAACAGCTTAGGATCGACACCGAGCGCCGCTGCCTGCGCGGCCGCGTCGGTCACGCCCAGCACGAGGCTGCCGGATGGCGCGCGCACCGTGCCCCGCTGTTCGATATGGTTCGCGCTCAGCAGCAACGTGCCACCGGCCGACAGCGGCGTACTGCTGTTGCCATTGGGCAAGATGCTGAGCGTCGTGCTCAGCGCCTTGCCGTTCGCGTCCGTCAGGCCCGCGCCGTTGGCGACGATTGCGAAGCGGTAGTCGGTGCCTGGATACAACTGGGCGGCCTTGAACGTCAGATTGCCGGTGCTGAACAACAGGCCCGGACGCGGCTTGCCGTCGGCATAGGCGAGCAGCGCGGGCGCCTGGAAGCGGATATCCGCGGCTGACTCAAAATCCGCTTCTGCCCAGCGCTGCAGAGTCAGCCAGCCACCCATGTCGAGGTAGTTCGCCTGCACCGACAGTTTGCCGTCGCCGGCCATGGCGACCGGCGCAGCGATTGGCACTGCGCCGCCGGTGAGGCTGACGTACGGCGCCTTGATGCTGACCTGGCCATTGCCGCTCGCATAAGCGCCGGCCATCGTCGCCATGGTCGTGGCATCCGCGGGCAGCGCCTGGATCGCCGACGTGTTGGCGATGAAGGCGCGGCCGAGCGAAAGGTTCACATCGCCAGCAAAGCCCAGCGGCACCACCGTGGCCAGGTCCGACGAGGCCTTCGACGGATCGGCGCCGATCACCAGCGTGGTGATGCCAGAATCGTTGAGCCGGTCCGCGGCGAAGCGCAGCACGCCCGACGGCGCACCCGCATCTACCGCGCCATCGATCTGCGCGCCTGCCGGCAACAGCAGGCCCGATTGCTGGATCAGCACTCCCGTGGCGCGCGGCGCGGTCGACTGACTGGGGCCGCGACCGAGACCAAGCAGGGTCAGCGTGCCGCCGTCCGCCTGCGCCGCACCGCCGCTGGCCTGCAACTGCCCGTCGAAGTACAGGCCAGCCGCGGCGCCGAGCGTGATGCTGCCGGCATCGCTCCACACCGGCGTGCCAAGGTAAGCCGTGGCATGGCCGATCCCCGCAGGCTGCTGCGCGGGCAACTGGAAGTTGTCGGCCGCACCGGAGACGTCGACACGACTGCCCTGCTCCGCCACCACGTAGCCGCCGCGTCCCTTCAGCGACACCTTGCCGCCGTCCAGCATCACGCCGGTGCGCGGCACCTGCGGCGTGCCGTCCGCACTGGCCACCGCGGGAGCCCAGGGATCGATCAGCGCCACACCGGAGGCATCCAGCACGGCTGCATTGCCCAGCCATACGCGCGGCGTCACCTGCGGCAGACCGGACGGGCGCGTCAACGCATTGGTGGAGACATCGATGCCGCCGCCATGCGCGGTCAAGCTGCCAAGCACGGTGCTGGCCTGGGTGCCGGCCAGCGTGATGCCGCCACCGGCGTCCACCGTGATGCCGGCGCCTTCGCCGACACGCACCGAACCGCTGACACCGGCGTACTGCGGCGCGCCCTTGGACGGATCCAGCGGATCGACCGACCAGCCCAGGTACTGACCCGCGCTGAGCGAAAAACCGGAGCCGGCGCTGGCATTGCGGGTGAGATAACGATGATAGGCATCGAGCACGCCGATGGCGGCGTAGCTGCCGGCCGGGTGCGCCGCATCTGTAGCATAGAGATCGCTGCCGGTCGGCGCGGACAGCAGCGCCTGGTAGTCCGGCAGGAAATTGCTGCGGGTGACCTGCACCTGCGCACCTTGCGCGACGATGCCGTCGGTGATGGCGGTGAGCTTGTACTGGTCGAAGCCCTGGCCGGCGAAGTAAGCCGGATCCAGATACAGCCCGGTGGCCAGCGGCATCGCTGCAAGGTCGCCGCCGATCTGGATGTAGCTGGCCTGCAGCGACAGCGTGCCGCCGCCACTGAAGCCGTAACCGAGCAGCGTGCCATCCAGGCGCAGCGCGCCACTGTCAAGCGCTGTGGCCTGCTGGAACTCGGTACCGACGTTGCCATAGGTGGACAGGCTGATATCGCCGCCGCGGCCGACCGGTACGCCGTTGCTGGTCTCTACACGGGCATCGGCGCCGACGTAGCCGCCGCCGGACACGTCCAGCAGGCTGCCCTTGTCGAGCAGCACGGAGCCGGTCGCATCCGCGCTGTTCGCGCCGATCGAGGCATTGGCGGTCAGCGTGATCTTGCCGCCGTTGACATAGCGGTCGCCCACGCGCTGATCCGCCGCCAGACCGCTGTCGTTGACCCACAGGCCACGGGTGCTGAGCACGGCGCCACCGCCAATCTCAAGATCAGGACGCATGATGCTGCCGTCACCCGCCCGCATGACCGGCGTATCGCCGCCGACACCCAACGAGGTGAGGCTGATCGAACCCGCCGGCGCACTGATCTGGCCGAACACTTCGATGCGGCTGGCATCCATCGCCACGCTGCCGCCCGGCCGCACCGCAAGCGTGCTGCCGCTCTGCTGCAGGATGCGCGAAATGCGATCGCCGGTGGAGAACTTCACGTTGGCGAAACCGGCGTCGCTCAGCATGCCGGTCGAGATCGGCAGCCACCAGCGCAGATCGGCGTCGCGGCTGGTGTCAGCCGGCTGTGCCGCCGCCACCGCATCCCAGCTCGTACCGGCATCGAAGTCCGGCACTAGCTTGTCCAGTACCAGCGCCGATTGCTGCATCAGGATGCCGGGCGCGTAACTGTTGCGTACATCCGTCGCGAGAATCGATGGCAGGCTCAGGATGAAGTTGCCGCCGGAAGGCTGTTTGCCTTGCCCCACCTGATTGCGTCCGGCGAACGCCTGGGCGGAGACGTCGCCGTCCATGGCCAGCGCGCGCGAAGCCTGGATCTGCAGCGTGCCCGCATCGCCGCCCGCCACGAAGCCGGGATCCCAGCGTCTGGAGCCGGCCAGCATGCCGTTGTCGTAGGTCTGGCTGATGCCCCAGCGCACATGATCCTGCGTGTACTGGCCGGCATAGCCGACGTAAGTCATGTTCGGATCGGCGGAGGCGATGTCGTAGATGCGGCCATTGGCGCCCAGCAGATTGGGCGTGGTGATCCAGCCGGCCTGGTAGGAAAGGAAGCCGCCGTCCAGGTTGAGCTGCGAACCGGAGCGGACGATCACCTCGGCGCCGTACAGCGATACGTTGCCGCCCTTGGTCATCAGCTGCTCAACGCCGCGCGGCACGTTGTCCACATAGCCGGCGACGTTGAGGATCGGGCTACCCACCCAGTCCAGGCCGTCCGCACGCGCGCCGCTCTGCGTGCTGTCCACCACGACGTTCTTCTGCGTGTACAGGAAGCCATTGCGCAGCAACGGCGAATTGGCCAGCTCGTTCTGGCCGATACGCGATACGTTGACCAGCAGCGCCGACATCGGCAGCGCGACATTGGCCAGGCCGGAGACATCGATGATGGCGCCGCTGTCCACGTAGACGCGGCCGGCGGTCTGCGACGTATCCAGCGCGTAGGCATGCGCCGATATGCCCAGGCTGGCGCCCGGCGCCTCCAGCAGCGAAGCGGAGCGCAGCGTGACAGTGGCTCCATCCAGGGACAGCGTGCTGCCCTTGAACGCGGCGTCGGCGGCGGCACTCGACGAGGTGGTGCTGCCGTCCTTCTCCGGCAGCACGGCGGTCACCGAGCCCGGTGCCAGCACCAGAGCGCCGCCGCGGGTGAAGTTCAGGCTGCTGCCACTGCCGTTGGCCTGATCGCGCGCATTGAGCTCGATGCTGCCCGGATACGCCACGCTGGTCGAGGCCAGCGCCACACCGGCCTGCGTCACGTCGTGGCCGATCATGCGCACGCTGCCGCGGCGCGCCTGCACCATGCCGGTATTGACGACGTCGCCCTTGGCGCCGTTCATGCCCTGGCCGTCGTCCATGCCAGCGATCCGCAGCGCGCTGGACGTACCGTCGGAACCCGCCGGGTTATAGAACGCCGTACCGCCGGCCAGGATCGCCTGGCCATCATCAGCGATGATGGCGCCTGCATTCGATACGTGCGGCGCCGCGACCAGCGCGAAGCCCTGCTTGCCGGTGGTGATATTCGCGCCTTTCTCGATCACCACGTCGTGGCGGCGGCCATCCGTGAACACACCATCGACCAGCAGGCCGGCGGTCGAAGCCTGATCGGCGATGCCGCCCTTGAAGAAGCGCGCATTGCTGGTCGCCACATCACTGCTGAAGAGGCTCAACGAACTGGCCAGCAGCGAATGCGTATTCACCTGGCTGCCCGCGCCGAACAGGATGCCGTTGCGGTTGATGAGGTAGACCGAGCCTTCGGCCTTGATCCGGCCCAGGATCTGGCTGGGCGCCCCGGACGGATCCTGGATACGGTTCAGTGCGATCCAATCATTGCCGCCGCTGGACTGATTGCCGCCGCTCTGATTGAAGTACAGCGTGGTGTTGCGGCCGACATTGAAGCTGTCCCAGGTCAGGATCGCCTTCGATGCGGTCTGCTTCACTTCCACCGTGGTCTTGCCGCTCGCAACGGTCTGCACCGGCGCATTGGCGTTCTGCCACAGCGCCGGATTGCGCACGATATCCGCCGCCACCTGCAGGCCGCCCGCGGCGATGCCGTCCGGCACCGGCGTCACCAGCTGCTGCGCCGCCTGTTGCGCGGCTTGCTGCGCGCTGAGCTGCGCGGCTACTGCCTGCGCGGCCTGGTTGAGGTTGGCGATCGACTGCTGCACCACGCGCTGCTGCAGCAGCTGCGGCGCGTTCTGCACCGAAAGGTTGTTCGGCGTCGGCGCGGGCGCGTTGCCGGTGGGTGCGCCGGGCTGTCCTGCACGCTGCGCGGCGAGCCAGGCCTGGCTCAGCACGGGCGGATTGCCCGCATGCGCCTGCATGGCCGCGCCCATCGCCAGCGCCGCGGCGATCCATTGCGCCAACGGGCGGCGTCCGGGGACGCTGCGTGAAGAGATGCCGGTTGCCTTCGCCGAATCGACCGCCTTGATCACGCATTTGCCTCGTTAGCTTTAGTCGCGCGGCGCGCGGCCGCGGCTTCTTCCGGTTAGACCTTCACGGAGCTGAAGGACTGAACTGTTGTCATGGAAACTTCATGAGAAGTGCGGCGGCGCAGCGCCGGGTGAAATCGAAACGTCATGAACGGCGCCATGCGAGTCTCTTCAATGTCCACCGATCGCCCCCGCGGCATCAATGGCGTATACGTCGGCGCCGGCCGCTGCGGCAGCACGCTGCGGCCCAGGTTGGAACCCATGCGGTGTTCCAGCGCCGCTGCGTTGTACTGCCCCGCCTGCCGGTTCGATGGCTCGCGCGTCACTGCATCCAGCATCGGCGGCGGCGGGCCGGCCGGCTTCCTGCCGTCGCCGCTCAACTGCCGGCTGAGACAGTCGTACGCCAGCACCGCGTGCTGGTTGACGCTCACGTCCACGCAGCTTTCCGCCTGCTGCGCGCATGCATTGCCCACCATCAGGCAGCCCCACGCGACCAGCACGCGGGCTGCCCTGGTGTTCACGGCTGGTGTCCCGCCGGCGCCACGTAGCGCTGTTCGTACAGACGATCGCCGTAAGCCTGCGCGGCGCTCTCCAGCTTCACTCGTGCGGAGGCAGCGAAGGGTTGGCGTGCGCCGATCATCGAGCCCATGTCCATGTGCACATAGGCATCGAGGATTTCCTTGCTCACGTCGTACAACTTCTGGTTGCGCGCGCTGCAGGTGCCCAGCGCCTGCTTCGCTTCGTCGAGCTGGGTCTGGAACGCGCCATCGCGGCCTTGCTGGTCTTTCAGTTTGGCCGTCGCATCGGCATTGTCCTTGCGCGCCTGCTGCAAGGCCGCCTCGGCCTGCTGGCGGGCGCCGCGTTCGGCAGCAACCGCCTTGCCGTCGCCGGCCGCAGCGCGCAGGCGCGCCACGTCGGCCTGCGCCTGTTCCAGCGCTTTGCGGGCCTGGTCGCGCTCGCCCTCAATGCCGGTCTTCTGCGACTGCCACGAGGCCTGCTGCCCCTGCAGGTCCTGCAGCTGGCTGCGCACATCGCGCAGCTGCGTGCGCAGCTGCTCTTCCAGGCTTTGCGCCAACGCGCCTTGGGCAAATATCAGGGCCGCCATGGCGACGCCCGCGCGGATCACGGTCTTCATCGTCGCCTCCTTTAGAACTTGCTGTTGATCTCGAGCTGCACCACATCGATCGCCAGCGGCGGGCCGAATACCTGCTTGGCATTGAAGTAGCGCGCGGTCAGCCAGGTGCGCTCGGCGATGCCGTAGTCGGCGCTGACGATAAAGCCCTTGGCATTGGTGCCGCCGAGGTGGAAGTTCGGATCGGTCAGGCCGTCGAGCACGGCATCGGGCTGCAGATACTTGTAGCCGAACGACACGTTCCAGTCGTGCGCCTTCATCGGGCTCGGATTGCCCAGGATGCCGCGCAGCAGCCAGCCCACCGGACCGCTCTTGTACGGACCGGATTCGGTCGCCGAGCTGCTGGCCTGGTAGTTGTTGACCGGCTGGCCCAGGCCATTGGCATAGCGCTGGAACGCATCCTTCTGGTGGTAGGCCATGTTGCGCACGTAGTCGGCCTGCACGCGCACCGGCGTGCTGCCCACCGCGAAATCGAACTGGCTGGTGAGATTGAGCAGGTGGTAGTCGTAGGCGAGACCTACCAGCTGCGGCTGCGCGTAATTACCCGGCGAAGAGGGATCCGGCACGATATTGCGCAGCAGGAACACCGAGTTGCCCTTCTGCATGTACTGCGGCGCATCGTCGTCGGTGCTGCAGAAATTGATGCCGGTATAGATCGGGCACGGCTCGGACAGGCGGCCGCGCATCTTGTCGTAGTAGTAATACGCCAGCGCCGCGCTCCACTGCATGTCTTCGTCGATCTTCCAGTGCGCGCCGAACTGCACCGCGGACAGCCACTTCTGGTCGCTGCGGTTCTTCTGGTAGCCGAAGGCCTGCGTCGGCGTGTCGTTGCCGGCGTACTGGATGGGAAACACGCCCGCGTTGGCGAAGCCTTCGATATCGCTGGCCAGCTTCCAGTGGCCCTGGCCGACGATGCCGTCGAAATTCAGCTCGGGCGAGTAGATCAGGTCGGTGACGAAGAACGGGTTGGCGAAGCGGCCAGCGGTGAACGCGCCCCACTCCACCGGCTGCCAGCGCAGCCAGGCGCGGTCCAGCCACAGGTTCTTCTTGGACAGGCCGCCGCCCAGCGCCTGGGTGGTCGACACCGGATTGTTGTCGTTGCCCGAACCGATGCGGATGCCGGCGGTGATGGTGTCGCCGAGCTTCACGTCCACGCCGAGGTGGGCCTGGATCGAGAGGATATTCGGGCGGTTCTGCTGCGTGTTGGCGATCGGCGGGTTGACGCCGCGGCCGATCTGGTTGACGTCGAACGGACCGCCGCGATTGAGCGCGGCATAGTCGATGAAATACGGCGAATTGCCGCGGCTGAAATAGCGGCCTTCGTCGCGCACGCGGATATCGCCGGACCAGGCGATGCGGTCCAGCCATTCCGGCAGCGCATTCGGTTCCGCCCAATGCTCGCTGCGCGCCTGCGCGATCACTTCCTGCTTGACCTGGTCGCGGATCTCGTTGCGCACGCTCTGCGGCACATAGGGCACGCGCACGTCGCCCGGCTGCGCACCGTCGTTGGCGGCAAGCGAGGATGACGCCTGCGCTTTCTGCGCCTGAGCGGCTTCCGTGTTCGCTTCGGCGATCAGGCCATCGGCATCGGCCTGGGTGATCAGGCCCTTCTTCACCATCAGCCGGATCAGGTTGATGGTGGCGTTCGGCGACGGCGCGGCGACGCTCTGCGCCAGCGCGGCCTGGCCGCTGCCGGCCAGCAGCAGGCCGATGGCCAGGCACAGCGCGCGGCGTGCGGGACGCGGCTTGGATGGCGTGGGAAACCTGGGCTCCATGGTGTTCTCCGAGAATTGCGGGGCGCCGTCGCCGGACGCTTGAAGTAATGAGGAATGACTTATCAACCCCGTCGTTCCGGCGAAAGCCGGACGAGCGCGTAGTGCGAAGAACGCCCGTAGGGCGGCCCCGCAGGGGTGAGCGAAGCGAATCATCCAGTGACTTTTCAGGCGCTGGACCCCAGCTTTCGCTGGGGTGACGGATGAGTGAGTGGTGAGCCTGGTGGCGCCGTCGCCGGACGCTTCAAGTAATGAGGAGTGAGTTATCCGCCTCGTCATTCCGGCGAAAGCCGGAATCCAGTGCCTGGTGAGGCGCTGGACCCCAGCTTTCGCTGGGGTGACGGATGAGGGAGTGGTGAGCCTGGGGCGGACTGGGGTGTTCATACCGGCCGCCTGCCGCGGATCGATGCGCGCACCGGCATGCTCATGCGCGGCGGAGGCGCGCTGTCGATGCTCAGGCCACGCAATACGTCGAGCAGCGCTTCGTCGGTGGCGGGCGCACCGCTGGGCGTGAGTATTTCGGCGCGGGTGATGCGGCCGCTGGGGTCGATCCACAGGCTGACCTTCACCTCGAACACCAGGCGGCGCGTGCGCTCGTCGCGCTGGATCGCCTGCTGCAAGGCATAGCCGAGGTATTGCTCGTACGACGAGCCACCCGCACCGTTGCCGCCGCCGGTGCCGACCATGCCGCCGCCGTCGCCCGCACCGATGTTGAAGCTGTCGTTGCCGGCCTGCGCCGCGCCATTGATGGTCACCTGCCGGGCCACGTCCGGCGCCTTCGGCGCTTCCACCGGCTTGGCCGGTTCGTTCGGCTTGGGCAGTTCCTGCTTGACCTCTTCGACCTTCTTCGGCTCCGGCGGTTTTTCCTTCGGCGGCGGCGGTGGCGGCGGCAGCGGGGTGATGGTCGGCACGCGCGGCGCTTCGCGGCGCACACCGACCTGGTGCCCGGCGAAATGCCATATCAGCGTGCCGAGCAGCAGCAAGGCCGCTATGCCGATGATGCGGCCGCGCCAACGCTTCGGGCTTTGTCCGTTTGCGTTCATCGCGCCCTCGTCAGCCGCCCTGCGCCTTGCCCGTCACCAGGCCGACCTGCGACAGGTCCAGCCGGCGCAGCAGGTCGAGGATGTCGACCACCTTCTGGTACTGCACGTTGGCGTCGCCCTTGACGATGATCGGGAACTCCGGCGTCAGCGCCTTCTGCGAGCGCAGCCGCGCTTCCAGTTCGCCGATCGTCACCGGGAACGCATCGAGGAAGATCTGCCCGCTGTCGGATACGGTGATCGCCTTGGTCTGCGGCTTGGCCAGGCTGACCGACGCGCTGGCCTTGGGCAGGTTCACCTTCACGCCCTGCACCGAGGCGGTGGTCATGATGATGAAGATCACCAGCAGCACGTACGCCAGATCCAGCATCGGCGTGATGTTGATGTCGTCGTAGGGCTTGTCGTCGTCCTGTACCTGCATGGCGGCGCGCTCCTCAGACCGCCGCGCCGGTATCGGCGTCGCGGTGCAGTTCGGCCAGGCGGGTGACGAATTCGTCGACGAACACCTGCATGTTCGCGGTGACCGCCTTGTTGCGCGTCAGCAGGTAGTTGTAGCCAAACAGCGCGGGGATCGCGACGAACAGACCCGCCACCGTCGCCAGCAGCGCGGCCGAGATGCCTGGCGCGATCGCGTTGACGTTGACGTCGCCGGCCGCGGCGATCGCGGCGAAGGTGATCATCACGCCCACCACCGTGCCGAGCAGGCCCAGGAACGGACCGCCGGAGATGGCGATGGTCAGCATCACCATCGAGCGCGACAGCTTCTGGTTCTCGCGCACCAGGGTGGAATCCATCACCGCGCGGATCGCCTCGATCGATTCGCTGGCGATCACCAGGCGGCCGCGCGAGTCCTTGCGGCGCCACACTTCCTTCTTGCCCACCTCGTAGAGGCGGTACAGCGAGGAATCGGCGAGGTCGCGCGGCATGCCTTCGTCGCCCATGCCGAGCAGGTTGGTGCCGAGGTCGCGGTAGCGCTCCAGGAAGCGATCATTGGCATTGGTGACGCCGCTGACGTAGCGGCCCTTCTGCCACATCACGATCCACGAGATCGCCGCCATCACCAGCAGGATCGCGATCACCACCCAGGCGTCCAGCGTCACCGACTTGATGATGACGCCGAAGTAGCCGAAGCCGGCGCCGGACTTCTTCTCGTCCTCGCCGTACTGCACCAGCTTCGACTCGGCCCCTTGCGACAGCGCATCGATGCCGATCGCAGCCGGCGCGCGCGCCACGCGCGACAGGCGCACTTCGTCCATCAGGCCGAGGAAGTTCGCCAGCGCCGCGCCCTGCCCGGCGGCATCGCCACCCAGCGTCGCGGCGGAATTCAGCGCCGGCATCGCGGCCGCCAGGGTCGAATACTTCTGGCCGTTGACATAGACCGTGGCCTGCTGCGCACCGAAGGTCACCGCCAGCTGCGTCCACTGGCCGGCCTTGAGCGGCTCGCCCGCGGCGCTGCGCTGCGCGCCCTGGCCGGCATTCGCTTCCACATAGGGCGCGCCGCCGTCGAGGCCGATCACCATCGCGCGGCCATCCTGATGGCGCGTGTAGATCGCGGTCGGCGTGGTGGGCAGCGCGTCGAGCTTGATCCACGCGCTGAAGGTGAAAGCGCCACCGGCCGCTTCGTTGAGCGAAGCGCTGGAAGGTAGCGTCACCACCTGGTTGCCGCCGAAACGCGCGGCCTTGCCGACGATGCCGCCATCCACCGGCTGCACGCTGCCCGACTGCGCGTTGTTGGCGTAAGCGGTGGCGTCCTTCGGCGCGCCCGCGGCGGCTTCCTCGAAGTGATAGATCAGGGTGTGGTCGGCGTCGAACGTTGCCGGGCCGCTGCTCTGCGGGGTGGCCTTGGCGTTGCCGTAGTACATCCACACGGTCTGCTTGGCGTTGGCCGGCAGATCGCTGACGTCGACCCACACCTGGCCGACGCCCATCACCGGGTCGAAGCTGTCGATCTGGTAGTTCAGCGGCGTCTTGCCGTCGGCGGCGATAAAGCGCAGGTCCGCGCCATCCTTCGCCACGCCGTCGAACTGGAAGTTGCCCGGATGCAGGCGGATCAGCACCGGCATGCGGCCGGGCGACTGCGGCAGCGGCGCGCCGGTGGTGCTGGTGTCCAGCGTGATGGGCTTGCGGAAGGACCAGTCATCGTTCCACCACGCCGCCTCGGCCGCCAGCGAAAGGCGCGGCAGGCAGGCCAGGCACAGCAGCCACGCAAGGATCAGGTAACGCATCGTCGTTGCACCCCTAGAAGAAAAAGTAAGCCGTGTCATCGCCGCGCTCCTACAGCCCGGCCTTGATGCTGAACAGCCAGCGCCCGTCGTGGGCGCGCGTGCGCGAGCCGTCCTTGAGCGGATAGGCGTATTCCAGTTCGCCATTGACGGCATCGAACAAAGTGAAGCGCGTGCCCACGCCCGTGCTCAGCAAGGTGAAGCGCCCGTTCTGCTCCGGCAGCGGATCGATCAGCAGGATGCGCGAGCCGTCGAGGAACCAGTGGAAGCGCCACTCGTTGACGTACTTGCCGAACCACGAAGCGACCGAGGGGCTGCGCAGTTCCACCGAGGCGGAGCCGCCGTTGTCGCCGGTGTCCTCCGCCGACAGAAAGCCGCGCACGCTGTTGGCGCCGCCGGCGGCGAACTGTTCGCTGGAGACCAGCGGCGAATCGGCTAGCTGGCCGCTGGCGCGGAAGGCCAGCGCATAACCGTTGGCGAAGGCGCGCGTGTAGTTGGCATCCACGCGCAGATAGGCAAAGTTCTGCCGCGCGTTATAGCGCTGGTTGTCGAATTCGAGACGACCGCTGCCCGCGCCGCGCGTGCCGAAGTTGCCAGCGATGGCCAGGCCCAGCGAAGAGTTGTCGCGCGTGCGCTGGCCGGTGTACGCCACCGACAACGGGTAATAGGTGATCGGCACCGCCTGCTGCTGGTCACCGATGGTCAGGCGCTGGTCGAAATGCTTGCGCGCCACGCTGACCGAAAAGGACTGGCCGTAATCGCCCAGCGTCGGCAGGTTGCGGATCGCCTGCAGCGTCACCGCATTGCCCTTGCCCAGCACGGTGGTGCCGCCGAGCGTGTTGGCATTGCTGTTGGACTTGTAGCCGGAGCCAAGCAGGCTCCACTGGCTGTTGAGCGGCGCCAGGTACGACAGCGCGTAGACTTCGACCGCGTGGCGGTCCTGCGGCGCAACGATATAGGTGGCGGAGACCGTATGGCCCAGCTGCCACAGATTGTCGTAGCGCACATTGCCGACCGTGCGCAGCGCAGGCGTGTCGGCGCTGTGGTCGTTGTTGATCTCGAGGCTTCCGTGCAGCGGATAGCTGTCTTCCACCTTGAGCGTGACATCCATGGTCTGCGGCAGGCTGCCGGGCTTGAGCAGCGGCACCACCTGGCGGCCCGGCTGGCGGTTCACCTGCGCGAGCTGTTCCTGCGCCTGGTTGAAATTCGGCACCGCGCCTTCGGCCAGCGCCGGCACCGCTTCGCGGATCGCCTGCGGCGAGTGATAGCGCGAGCCTTCCACGCGCACGCGGCCGATGCTGTTCTCGCTCACCTTCAGCAACAGCACGCCATCGCGCACCTGCTGCGGCGGCACTTCCACCGTGACCGACTGGTAGCCCTTGGCCTGATAGATCTTCTGCAGCGCATCGCGCGCACCGTGCACGTCGTCTAGGCTGCGGCCCGGACCGAGGAACGGCTCCACCGCCTGCTCGATCTCCACCGCCTGCAGCAGCGTATTGCCGCGCACCAGGTATTCGTTGACGTCGAAGCGCGCCGGCGCCTGCGCCTGCTGCGCGGGCGCGGCGGCCTGCTTGGCCTGCGCCGTGCTCCAGGCCAGCGCCAGCATGACGGCGAAGGCGAGCGGCCGGCGGCCCTTCATCGCGAGGCTCCGGTCCATTCGGCCATCCCTTTCCTCATGTTCCGGTAGCTAAACCCCGCTGCGTAACCGGATTGCGACAGATACATGTCCGATCCGCGGCCGGTTCCATCGACGGACCGTCCATACGGCCGAGCCGCCTTGCGCACAACTCCTTCGATAACCGACACGCAAACCATCCCCCGGGGCGCGCCATACCCGCCGCGCCCGTTGCCCGATCGAGATTTCCGGCGCGCCTCAGAGCGCACCGGGCGAAGAGATTCCGGTGGGCATCCCAGCCCGTACCGACTTCCTTTGCCCTTAGACGGAAGGCTTCCGAGTGAACTGAACCTGCGTCACGAAAAATTCATGACGGGGGATGTTTCGGCTTGTTTGCGGCCCAGAATGACATGGGAATGTCATATGAGTGGACATGCTGTACGTGAAATTCACGGACGCAAAAGAGCTAAGGAAGAGCTCTTGAACGTGAGGCAAGACCCAACTCCACGCTCCGCCCACCCCCTCACCCTGCCCTCTCCCCGGCGGGGAGAGGGATGAAGTGGTGCGGCATGCAGGGTAAAGAGCAGAAGCTGGCCTCGGTTCTTGAACGTCCTCTCCGCAACGGCACCTCGAAGGGCGCGCCACGAAAACACACGCCCGCTTCGTGTCGACTCTGGTTAATCCGTTTCCACGGCCGTCATTGCTCGTTCTAGTCGCTTCGCGAGCCGTTGGCTCTTGGCTCTGAGGCCATTCTCTCTTTGGTTACTTTCTCTTTGGGCCAGCAAAGAGAAAGTGACTCGGGCGCCGGCAGGCGTCCGAAATGCCCGCTGCATAAGCGGCCCGGTCGCGCTATCGCGACAATCAGGCGATACAGTCACTGGATTCCTGCCTACGCAGGAATGACGAGTAAGGGAGGCCTGCGCTGGAATGGCAAGCAAGAGCGGCCTGCGCCGGAATGACTAGCCGACCGCGCGCAAGCGCCCATCAACTGAGGAGGACGATGCCCCCCGGCAACTCCGTCACACGCGCTCCAAACGCCTCGCGGATCAAAGTGGCCGCATCCGCCAACTGGTTCAAGGAAAACCGCGCCCGCACCATCCGCGCACCCAGCGCATCATTGGTAAGCACCAGCCGCCCCGGCCGATAGCGATTGATCTCCGCCACCACATACGACAACGGCCGGTTATCAAACACCAACACCCGGCGACGCCACGCCATCGCCTGATCCAGATCCGCCGGCACCGGCGCCGTCATCTCGCGCCCACCGTAGCTGGCCTGCTGCGCCGCCCCCAGCGCCTCGCTGCGGCCGCGGTAATCCACCCGCACCGAACCATCCAGCGCAGTCACCTCCACATCCCCGCCCAGGCAACGCACATTGCATTGCGAACCCGGCCTGGCCTGCAGGCTGCCCTTGGCGGCCCACACCGTGAAATCCCCTGCTCCCTCGGCCAGCTGCAACTGGATTTCGCCATCCAGCAATTCGATGCCGGCCAGCTTGTCATCCACCTTGTGCAGGTTGAACGCGGTCTGCGTATTCATTTCTACTGTCACGCCCGGCGCCACCTGCACCGAACGCTGCTCGCCCGTGGCCGTGCGGAAATCCGCGGCCATATCGGAAATGCCCGGCCACAGCCGGAACGGCGGCTGCGCCAGCAGCAAGGCCGCGGCGGAAGCCGCCACGGCCCCGCCCAGGAAGGCACGGCGCGTCATGCGCCGCGGTGCCAATGCCACTACAGGCGTGCTTTCACGCTGAGCGAAGTTGGCGGCGGCAGTGCCCAGCCGCTCCCACATCAATCGCGTCTCGGCAAAGGCGCGCGCATGCGCCACGCTTTGCGCAACCCAGCGGCGGAAGCCCTGGGCGTCAGCCGCGGTGGCGCGGCCGGAAGTAAGCAGCAACAGCCACTCGCGCGCCTCGCGGTGCAGCGGCGACGGGTGGCCCAGGCTGGCGGAATTCGGTTCCATACCCTTCAAGACGCTTTTCCGGCCCCGGGACCGAACCGTTGCACCACGCGGCGATCCAGGCGCTCGCCGCAATGCTCCAGGGCCTTCTTCAATTCCTTGCCCACCATGCGTACCGAAATGCGGAAACGGTCGGCGATTTCCTGCTGCGGCAGGTCGTCCACCCGCGCGGCGATCAGGATCTCGCGTTGGCGGGAGGTCAGCTCGCCCAGGGCATGCTCCAGCGCAGCGATTTCGATGCGCGCATGCGCGATGCGCGCCGGATCCAGCGCGTAGTCGGCGATATGCAGCAGGTCCTGCACTTCCTCGCCGGTGAGATAGCGCGATTCGGCCTGGCGCTGGTCCGCGGCGACATTGAGCGCCATGCGGAACAGATAGCCGGCCGGGTTGTGCGACACCGGCGAACTGTCGCCCAGGCGCTCCACCCGCAGATAGGTTTCCTGCAGCACGTCGTTAACCAGATCGTCCGAGCCCAGCCGCCGGCGCAACCGCTTGCGCAGCTCCGGCTGCCATTCCAGGAACAGGCCCATCAGCGACAGCGAAGAGGACATCGCCAACTCAGCAGTGCGCCGGACGCGAGGCGTCGGCGGGCAGCAGCAACAGGGTCAGCGGTTGCGCCAGGCCCGGCGGCGGCGGATCCACGCGCAGGCCGCCGAGCACGGATTCGATCGCCTTGTCGCGCTCCTCCCCGCCGGTACTGCCGAGCAGGCGCAGGCGCTGCAACTGGCCCGAGCCATCGACCCATACCTGCAGGGCCAGGCGGTATTCGCCGGGACGCGTGAGCGAAGTGCGGCACAGCGCGGCTTCGACCGCGCTCTGCAAGGCGGCGCCATAGCTGGCGACCACGGTGTCCGGAGTGTCTGCGGCAGCGACGGCCGGCGCCATGCTGGCCACGCCCATATCGGTGTCCACCGACGGCATCAGCGTAAACGCCTTGTCCGAGGTGTAACGCTCGCGCAGACCCGTCCCCGCCAGCAGGCGACGCAACGCGTCTTCCGGCGTGAATTCCCCTCGCGCGCCGGGGGACACACGCCCCACCAGCAGGCGCTCGTCGACCAGCAAGGCCTGTCCCGTCACGTCGCTGAATGCCCTCACTGCGGTACTCAAAGGCTGCGGCCCGATGTCGAACGACATCTGTCCGCGCGCATCGTCGGCCGGCCCGATCTCTGCCGCCTGCTGCTCCACGGCATGGCCCGCCCCCCCATAAAACCCACACGCTGCCAACAGCGCCCACCTGGCGTACTTCATAGACCGATCTCCGGATCGCCGGTCGGCCCGACCACGCGCCGGGTGACGCTTTATACATCGGCTACACGTTTGGGAGGCTAGCAGTGGGTTATGTCAGTTCTGTAACTGTCGCGTAAGGTAAGGCCCGGGCGAATGCTCAACTGCTGCAGGGCGATGCAGGCGTGGCAGAGGAAGGATTGGCGGTCGCCTGAGTTTCTCCGCCCCTCAGCGCCGGGCTCCCGCAAGGCTATCCGGAGCCAGCAACCTCAGCACCTCATACGCAAACTCCACCCGCACTTCGGTTGGATGGCTGCGATTGGTGAGAATCACCAGGCCAAGCTTCTTTGACGGTACGAAGGCGATATAGGCGCCGAAGCCATTGGTCGAGCCGGTCTTGTTGACCAGCACATCGTTAACGGCCGGACGCGGCGGTTTTATCGCGGTGACGGGTTGGTCCTCGCGGATCATGCGGGTGGCGTTGCCGCGCAGCAGGTCGTCGTGGCTGACCGGCCAAGGGTATTGCTCCCAGGCCAGGTCCTGGGTCATCGGGCCACTCTGGTAATACGAGGTGCGGGTGTCGGCGATGGCACGCTTGGTGAGCGGATCGACCGATGCTTCGCCCAGCTGCACATGCATGTAATGCAGCAGGTCCTTCGCGCTGGAGATGACGCCATAGGCCTCATCGCCCAACACGCCCGGGTTGACGCGCACGGGCTGGTCGTCGCTGTTGTAACCCTGTGCATAGTCGGCTTTGCGGGCGTCCGGCACTCGGATGTAGGTCCTGCTCAATCCCAGCTTCGGCAGCAGGGTGAGTTCCACCGCATCCGCATAGCGCTGCCCCATCCGGTCGGCGGTGATCAGGCCGAGCATGCCGATGCTGGGATTGGAATAGCTGCGCTTGCTGCCTTCCGGGTAACGCGGCTGCCAGGCTTTGAGCCATGCGATGAGCTGCTCGTGGCTGTTCACTTCATCGGGCACCTGCAGCGGGAAGCCGCCTGCGGTGTGCGTGCCCAGGTCGAACAGCGCGACCTTGCCGAATGGCTTGCCCTTGAATTCCGGCAGATAGTCTTCGACGTGTCGATCAAGCGACAGCTTGCCTTCGGCCTGCGCGTAGGTCGCCAGCGTCGCGATGAACGTCTTGCTGATGGACCCGAGTTCGAACAGCGTGTCGCTGCTGACCTTCCGCTGCGTCTGTTTCGATGCCACGCCGAAGTTGTAGAAGCGCTCGTTGCCGTCGACGGTGATGGCGATGGCCATGCCGGGGATGTGGTTTTGCTGCATGAAGGCGTCCGCGGCGTTGCGCAGTTTCGTATCGAAATCCTGCCCAGGCGCGGCATTGGCGGCGCCTGCGAAAAGCAGCAGGCTGGCGGCGCAGAGTTTCCCGAGTGAGGATGGCACGCTTGTCTCTCCAGTCGATGGCGGCTCGGCATGGTAAAGGCAAAGCCGCCTGCGGTTCAGGCGAAACCCTGGCAATCGACGGGCATGAAAAGCGGGCGCTTATGCGTCAGATCATCATGCCGCCCGACACCTCGATCCGCTGCGCATTGACCCAGCGGTTGTCCTCCATCAACAGCGACGCGATCATCGGCCCGATATCGTCCGGCACACCCGGACGGCCGAGTGCGGTCATGTCGGACACGCGCCGGTTGACTTCCGGGTTGTCGCGCACGATGCCGCCGCTGAAATCCGTCTGCACCGCGCCCGGCGCCACGGTATTGACTGCGATGCCACGCGGCCCGAGTTCCTTGGCGAGGTAACGCGTCAGCACTTCGACCGCACCCTTCATCGAGGCATACGGCGCGCTGCCTGGGAAGGCGAAACGGGTAAGCCCGCTGGAGATGTTCACGATGCGGCCGCCGTCGTTGAGCAGCGGCAGCAGTTTCTGCGTCAGAAAGAACACGCCTTTGAAGTGCACGCGGTAAAGGCTGTCCATTTCTTCTTCGGTGGTTTCGGCGATCGGCGCGTGGTGCGAGGTTCCGGCGTTGTTGACCAGGTAATCAAAGCGTTCGGCGCCCAGCATTGCCAATGCCTGGCGCACCTCGCCGACAAAGGTGTCGAACTGCGCGGTATCGCCAGTATCCAGCGACAAAGCGATCGCCCTGCGCCCGGTTTCGGCAGCGAGCCGGGTGACTTCCGCGGCCTCTGCCTGATTGGCGCGATAGGTAAAGATGCTGTCCACCCCGCGGCGGGCGAGGCTGAGCACGGTGTTGCGCCCCAGGCCGCGGCTTCCGCCGGTGATGATGGCGATCTTGTTTTCAGCGACGATGGTGTTCATGGCAAGCCTTCGATGTGGGAGGGAACCGGCGGGAAGCTTAGGCGCCGCCGCCGCGGCATCGAATGCCGGAACTCACCCTGTTCTTGCCTGATCCTGCTCCACCGGCGCCGCAGGCCTGGCGAATGGGGATAGCATTCGCGGCATGCATCCTGAGGGCTATTTCATGCCTGAGACTCTGGCCGAGATCGTCAAGCGCCATACCGACAAGCGCGAAGGCTTCTGCGAAACACCGATCAACGGCTTCGGTTTTCTCCGCGCCAACCATCGGCAGCAGCACCCCACGCATCTGGTATCCAAACCGGTGCTGTGCGTAGTCGTGCAAGGCGCCAAATCCAGCACGTTCGGCGGGCGGCGCTATGACTACAGCGCGGGCCAGGCGCTGGTGGTCAGCATCGAAATGCCGGGCTTGAGCCGGGTGACGCGCGCCAGTCCGGCCGAACCTTATCTATGCGCGGTGCTGGAATTCGATCCCGCCACCATGCGCGAAATGCTGGAGAACCTGCCGGCACCGCCACCGCTATCGAGCCACGCACACCGCGGCATCTTCGTCGCGGACTTCGCAGGCCATGCCATGGAATGCGTGTTGCGCATGGCACGCCTGCTCGACACGCCGGAAGCGGTCCCCGTGCTGGCTCCGATGATGCAACGCGAGCTTTATTACTGGCTGCTCGCCGGTCCGCATGGCGGCGAGATCGCCAACGTGGTGCTGGGCAGCGGACATACGCAGCGCATGATGAAAGCGCTGCACAAGCTGCGCGAGCAGTTCCGCGCACCCGTGCGCATCGACGAGCTGGCCGCCATCGCACAGCTCAGCCCATCGGCCTTCCATCGCCAGTTCAAGGCGCTTACCGCGATGACTCCGCTGCAATACCAGAAGCAGTTGCGGCTGCTCGAGGCGCGCCACCTGATGATGGCGGGCATGGCGAATGCGGAATCGGCGGCCTATCAGGTCGGCTACGAAAGCGCTTCGCAGTTCAGCCGCGAATATGCGCGGATGTTCGGCGCGCCACCGCGCCGGGACGTGGTGGCCTTGAGTGCGGTGGCGGCCTGAGCACCGGCGCCAGTAGACGGATGTCACTGGCCGCGGTTCGCGGCGATACGCCATATTCCGGCCTTCCGCCTGGCTGACCTCCCGGGCACGCTGCTCGCCTGGCCACCGAACGAAAGCACTGCCCATGACCATCCGGATCTTCCACGCCGATACCGACGAACAGATCGCCGCCACCTTCGAGGTCATGCAGCAGCTGCGCCCCCATCTCGACCCGGATGAATACGTTCCCCTGATGCGCCAGCTGATGGCCAGCGACGGGCTGCGCCTACTCGCGCTTGCCGATGAAGGCAGCATCCGCGCGGTGGCCGCCTATCGCTTCATGAACATGCTCTATTGCGGCCGCCTGCTCTATGTCGACGACCTGGTCGCCGACGAACGCTCACGCTCGCGCGGCTATGGTGCGCAGATGGTGGCGCGATTGAAGGACGAAGCCCGCGTGCATGGCTGCAGCGAAGTCCAGCTGATTTCCCGGGTGATCCGCGAACAGGCCCACCGCTTCTATTTTCGCCAGGGCTTTGGTATCGAATGCTTTCACTTTCGTGTGAAAATAGAGTGAAATGCCAACACCCATTCGCTTCTCCCAGGAAGTAGGTGTACCGTAAATCCTTCCCGCCCGCGGAGACTGCGATGAACCAGCCCCCGAAAGACATTTCGCTCGCCGATATCCATTCCGCCTATGCGAGCAAGCCGCTTGACAAGAAAAAGGCTCCGGTCGGCGAGAAAGTCAAGAGCTATACCAAGTCCAATCACTACGATCGCGACCCGAACCATTCGGGCGAGGCGCCGATCAAGCCGGACGTCAAGCGCCCCGGCTCCCGCAAGTAAGTCGTTGAACACTCCGGGAAGGTCGGCTTCCCGGATTCCTTTCCCTCTCATGGCGCCCGCAGCCCGTTTTTCAGGCTCGCTTCGATTCGCCATCCGCGCTGAGAGGAAGCCCAGAAGCTCGCACTGACCGCATCCAAGGCCGACTCGAACTGCTAGATCTTCGAGCTCTGGTCCGCCACGGCAGCAGCTTCTCCGGGCAGTGGCGCAGCAGCCAGTAAGCGTCGATCCCTGGCCCGCCGATACAGGACTTCCGGCACGGGCGGGTTGGCGGTGCGGCCTGGATAGACTCGCGCACCTTTCCTTGGCAACCGCAGCCCATGTCGGATACCTCGGTCTTTCTGGCGCATGCGGGAATCGCCGTGCTGCTGGCGTCGGGCATCCTGCTGCTGCCGGTGCGGGCGCAGGGGCGACGGACGCTCCAGACCATCGTGATCGGCGCCTGCCTGCTGCTCGGCCTGGCGTGGCTGGCCGGCGTGGCTTTGCTGCCCCTGGTTCCGGCCGCGGCCAGGGGGCTGCTGCGCGGACTGATCGGCGGCACCGTGGCGCTGGGTCCGTGGCTGGTGGGCGCGGCTGTCGTGGCGACCATCGATGCTCTTCGGCATCGATCGCAAGGCACCCGCAGCGCCGCGCGGCTTGGCCTGGCTATGTCCATCTACGTCGCGCTCAACTTCTTCGGCTTCGAGATCGGCAAGGCCCTGCACGACGCCGAGATGCGCCAGTTCTTCCAGGCATCCGGTTATCCGGTGTGGTCGATGTACGTGGTGATGGCGGTGGAGACTTTCAGCGCAATCGCCCTGCTGGTACCGCGCCTGCGCGTGGCGGCGGCCGGCGTGCTCGTGCTGATGATGCTGGGCGCCATTGCCACCCATGCGCGCAATGGCGATCCCTTCGCCGACTCGCTGGATGCGCTGCGGATGCTGCTGGTCGCGGCCTGTCTTCTGCTGCTTGCGCGGCGGCTCAGAGCACGCGGGCAAATCCCGGGATAAGCCGCAGGATCGCCGTGGTCAGCCAGCTCAGCAGTACCGTTCCGGCGAAAACGATCAGCACTTTCTCCAGCACCGGCAGCGGCATGTCGAGCAGTTTCCACTGCAGCCACGTCACGAACACGTAGTGCACCAGATAGATGCCATAGGCATTGCGCGACAGGCTCCGGCCGATCCACCCGTCGCGCCGGCAGAAGCGCAGGAACAGCGCGAGAAAAGCCAGGCACGACACCGCGCAGGACACCACGAAGGCCACATCGGCGCCGATGCGCCAGATATCCGCAAAACCACCCTCGCTCTGCGCCATCGCCAGGCCGCGCTGAAAGATCACCAGCACTACATACATCAACGGCGCCGCCACCAGCCCATCCCGCCAGCGCTGCGCAAGCGGACCATCCGGCGCCAGCAGGCCCTGCCCGAACGGGATGGCGCCCAGGCCTATACCCATCACGAAGTACAGCGCATACAGCGGCACCCGCGAGATCTGCACGAAGAACGGGCCGAAGCTGAGCCAGGCCATCGGGTCGACCGCATGCGTCACCGGCAGATAGACCAGCGCCGAAATGCCCGCCAACAGGCCCAACAGCACCATCGGCCGCTGCCACACCAGCAGCCGGCCAAGCGCTTCGCCCGCCTTCGGCACGACCGCATACACCGCAGCCGCCAGCACGCCGAGCACCAGCAATACCCACAGAAACCATGCCGGGCCGGCTGGCCATACGGTCAAACGAAACCATTCCTGCATGAAGGCCAACACGCCCGGGCCCGCTCCGCTGGTGCGCCAGGCCGGGTAGTACGCCAGCGGCGCGAGCACCGCAGTGGCATAGATGAAAGGCACGCCAAGCCGCTGCAGCCGTTCCCGCACGAAGCCGGCGGCGCCGCGGCGCGCCAGCGTCGGCCATACGAACAGGCCGGAGACCAGGAACATCAGCGCCATGAAGAACACGTCGTTGAAGCCGACCAGCCACTCGGCGCCGGGAAGACGAGCGCTGTCCACTACCGGAAACGCCGTCCACAACAAGGCCGGCGCCCAGAACGGAGCGGCCTGCGGCGCATAGGGGTGATAAGCGAGCAGCGTGTGATGCAACAGCACCAGCAACGTGACGAAGGAACGCAATCGATCCATGGCGACGTTGCGCGGCGTGGCGGTCATGGGGCTCGCGGTGGATGACTGAGGAGTGGTGGAGCGGCAGATTAGCGTGTCCCGGCCGTTCCTGTGCGCGTCTGGCAACCGGCGTGCGACGGCCTCCCATCAAGTGTCACCCCGCGAGGGAGCGGGAATAGAAGCGCGTCAGTTCAAGCGGGAGCGTTCCATTTCTGCGCGACCAGCCACTCGCTGCGCAGCACGGCGGCGTAGATCTCACCCTCCTTCGCCTTCCCGCCCGTCGCTTCCGTGATTGCCTGCGTGCGCGCCGCCTGCGCGGCAAGCCCTGGCCTGCGCCGCACTTCGCCAAGCAACCGCCATTGCCCTGGTGCGGTCTGCTGAAGCACGACGAACCCGGGCAGCGCGGGCGTCTTCGAACGTTCGGCCATCGAAATCTCCTTCGATCTTCGCAACGCATACGTGCCACCTGCTTGCACGATGGTCCATGATGTCGTCCTGCGACGGCAACTCACCTGAGGAAGGCACATGAAACTCGGCATGATCGGTCTGGGCAGGATGGGCGCCAATATGGCGCAGCGGCTGATGCGCGGTGGCCATGCGATCGTCGGCTTCGATCCGCAGGCGCCTGCGCGCAAGGCGCTCGAGGACAAGGGCGCCGCGTCCGCCGAATCGCTCGCCGCGCTGGTAGCCGCCCTGCCCGCGCCGCGCACGCTGTGGCTGATGGTGCCCGCCGGTGCGCCGACGGACGCCAGCCTCGACACACTGCTGCCGCTGCTGAGCGAAGGCGACACCGTGATCGATGGCGGCAACTCGTTCTACAAGGACACGCTGCGCCGCGCGAAACACTTTGCCGAGCACGGCATCGCCTACGTCGACTGCGGCACCAGCGGCGGTATCTGGGGGCTGGACGAGGGCTACAGCCTGATGATCGGCGGCGACGAAACGGCCGTCGAACGCCTGCGTTCCGTATTCGAGACGCTGGCGCCGGCGAAGGATCAGGGCTGGGCGCGCGTGGGGCCGGTCGGCTCCGGCCATTTCACCAAGATGGTCCATAACGGCATCGAGTACGGCCTGATGCAGGCTTATGCGGAAGGCTTCTCCATCCTCAAGCACAAGACGGAGTTCGAGCTGGATCTGCATCAGGTGGCCGAGATCTGGCGCCACGGCAGCGTGGTGCGTTCCTGGCTGCTCGACCTCACCGCCGATGCGCTGCAGAAGAACCCCGACATGGCCGGCATTGCGCCCTACGTGCCGGATTCCGGCGAAGGCCGCTGGACGGTGGACGAAGCGATCGAGCTCAATGTGCCCACGCCGGTGATCGCGCAGTCGCTGATCGAGCGCCTGCGTTCACGCGACAAGGAATCCTTCACCGACAAGCTGCTGTCGTCGATGCGCAATCAGTTCGGCGGACATCCGATCGCCAAGGAATAAGCGCTATCTGGCGAGCAAGGCCTTGGCGCGCTCGTACACTGTATCCACGGTGAAACCGAACTTCTCCAGCAGCACTTCGGCCGGCGCCGACGCGCCGAAGTGCTCGATGCCGAGCATGTCGCCTTGGGGGCCGATATAGCGTTCCCAGCCTTGCGACACGCCAAGCTCCACTGCAAGGCGGGCGCCAACCGACGGCGGCAACACCTCGTCGCGTTCCTGCTGGGACAGCGCTTCGAACAGCTCCCAGCTCGGCATCGATACGCAGCGTACCGCCACGCCCTCGGCCTGCAGACGTTCCGCGGCCGCGACGATCAGGCCCACTTCCGAGCCGCTGGCGATCAGGATCAGCTGCGGCTTGCGGCCCGGCGTATCGAACAGCACGTAGGCACCGCGGCGCAGACCATCCGCAGGCGAGTAACGGTCACGATCCAGCGTGGGCACCTTCTGCCGCGTCAGCGCGAGCACGACCGGGTGGTCCTTGGTTTCCATGGCGACGCGCCACGCCACCGCCGTTTCGTTGGCATCCGCCGGGCGGATCAGCACGAGGTTGGGTATGGCGCGCAGGTTCGCCAGCTGCTCCACGGGCTGGTGGGTTGGACCGTCTTCGCCCAATGCAATGCTGTCGTGGGTGAAGACATGGATGACATGCAGCTTCATCAGCGCCGCCAGCCGCATCGGCGGGCGCATATAGTCGGAGAAGATCAGGAAGGTCGAGCCGAACGGAATCATGCCGCCATGCGCGGCCAGTCCGTTGACGATGGAGCCCATCGCATGCTCGCGCACGCCGAAGTGGACATTGCGACCCGCATAGCTCCAGCCGGCGGAATCGGTGCCTTGCAGATCCGCACCTGGGCCCGCCCCGGGATGGAAATCGCCCTGCCCCTTGAGCGCGGTCATGGTCGAGGGATCGAGATCGGCCGAGCCGCCGGTGAAGCCGGCGAACTTCGCCACGAACGCATTCATCACTTTGCCCGATGCGTCGCGCGTAGCCATGCCTTGCGCATCCGCCGGGAAGTTCGGGATATCGGCATCCCAGCCGGCGGGAAGCTCGCGGCGGATGACGCCTTGCAGTTCGGCGTGGAGATCCGGGAATGCTTTTGCATACGCCTCCATCCGCGCGTTCCACGCCGCCTCCCATTGCTCGCCGCGATGCTGCGCCAGGCGGAAATGCGCCAGGGCATCGTCGGGCACCAGGAAATCCGGCTCCGTCGGCCAGCCGAGCTTCTGCTTGGTCTTGCGCACGTTTTCTTCGCCCAGCGGCGAGCCGTGCGCCTTGAACTTGTCCTGTTCCGGCGAGCCATAACCCAGATGCGTGCGCACCAGAATCATGGTCGGCCGCGTGGTCTTCGCGCGTGCGGTCTCCAGCGCCGCATCCAGTGCGATCAGGTCATTGCCGTCCGCCACGGCAATGGTGTGCCAACCGTAGGCATCGAAGCGGCGGCGGACGTCCTCGGAAAAGGTGATGTCGGTGCCGGCTGAAAGCGTCACCGAGTTCTGGTCGTACAGGCAGATCAGCTTGCCCAGCTTCAGGTCTCCCGCCAGCGAGGCCGCTTCGGAAGCAACGCCTTCCATCAGGTCGCCGTCGCTGACGATGGCGTAGGTGCAATGATCGATCACGGTATGGCCGGGACGGTTGTAGCGCGCGGCCAGTTGCGCTTCTGCGATCGCCATGCCGACCGCATTGGCCATGCCCTGGCCCAGCGGTCCGGTGGTGGTCTCCACGCCTGGCGTATGTCCGCGTTCGGGATGTCCCGGCGTCTTGCTGCCCCATTGGCGGAACTGCTTGATGTCGTCCAGCGAGAGGTCGTAGCCGGTGAGGTGCAGCAGGCTGTACAGCAGCGCCGAGCCATGGCCGGCGGAAAGCACGAAGCGGTCGCGATCGAACCAATCCGGATTCGCGGGGTGGTATTTGAGCCAGCGCATCCACAGCACATAGGCCATCGGCGCCGCATCCAGGGGCAGGCCGGGATGGCCGCTGTTGGCTTTCTGCACCATGTCGACCGACAGGAAGCGGATGGTGTTGATGCATTTCTGGTCGAGATCGTCCGCCATGCGGGTCACCTGATGATGTCGTGGTGGATGCGGCGCTCAAGCGCCGGCCAGTTGCGCGCTCTTATCGGCGATGCGTTGCAGCAGTTGCTGCCATGACTTGACGAACGAGGCCGCGCCCTCTTCCTGCAGCTGCTTCGCCAAGGCGGCGATATCGATGCCGGCGTCCGCGAAGCGCGCCAGCACTGCCTCTGCATCGCCGCCGTCGGCAGGCATGACGCTGCCTACCTCGCCATGGTCGGCAAGCGCGAGCAGGGTCTTGTCCGGCATGGTGTCGATGGTGTCAGGCGCCGCCAGCGCCTCGACGTACAAGGTGTCGGCAGCCTTGGGATCCTTGGTGCCCGTGCTGGCCCAGAGCAGCCGCTGCGGATGCGCACCGGCCTCGGCCAGGGCCTGCCAGCGCTTCGAAACGAGCAGCTCGCGATACGCCTTGTAGACGCGGCCGCCGATCGCCACGCCAAGCCGGTTGCGCAATTCCTCCGGCACCTTGTCCTTCACCGCGACGTCCCAGCGGCTGACGAACAGCGAGGCGACCGAACTCACGCGCGGGTCCAGTCCGGCTTGCAGGCGGCGCTCGATGCCGCGCATATAGGCTTCGGCGGCGGCGATGTACTGCTCGCGTGAGAACAGCAAGGTCACATTGATCGGCACGCCTGCGTAGATCGATTCCTCGATCGCCGGCACACCCTCCGGCGTGCCGGGAATCTTTACGTAGAGATTCGGGCGTTGCGCCTTTTCGTGAATATCATGCGCGGCGCGGATGCTGCCTTCGGTGTCCTGCGCCAGCAGCGGAGATACTTCCATCGACACCCAGCCATCCAGCTGCCGGCTGGCCTTGAATGCCGGACGGAACAGATCGGTCGCGCGGCGCAGATCGTCCAGCGCCAGCTCGACAAACAGATCTTCGCCAGCCGCGCCTGCACGCGCCTTCTTGCGGATATCGTCATCGTAGGCGTGGCCTTCGCCGATCGCCGCATTGAAGATCGTCGGATTGGAGGTAAGGCCGGTGACCGACAGCTCGTCGATATAGCGGCGCAAGCTGCCGTCGTCGAGCATGTCGCGGGTGATGTTGTCCAGCCAGAGGCTCTGGCCGAGCTGGTGCAATTGCTGGGTGGGTTTCATATCGGTTTCCGGCATCGATGGCTCAGGTTTCCGGCGATGGTCAACATGGCTGAGTCGTCTCCGGCTGCGGATCGCGCCAGCCGCCGTCATGCTCGGTCAGCGCATCCGCGGCGGCGGGTCCCCAGCTGCCTGGCACGTACTCGTGCACCGGCGCGGCATCGCCCAGGATCGGATCGACCACGGCCCACGCCGCTTCAACGCAGGCATCGCTGGTGAACTGCGAGGCATCGCCGCGTAATGCATCGCCAAGCAGCCGCTGGTAGGGCTGCTCCTCGTTCGGCGACTGGTGCCGCGCCACCAGTTCGGCCGGCTCACCGCTCATGGATTCGCCAGCGCGCTTCACGCGCGTGCCGGCCGAGATGACTACCTCGGGACTCAAGCGGAAGCGGAAATAATTCGACTGCGCCGGCGACATGGTGTCGAACACCGCCAGCGGCGGCCGCTTCAAAGTAACCACGACTTCGCAACTGGTAATGGGCAGGCGCTTGCCGGTGCGGATATAGAACGGCACGCCGGACCAGCGCCAGGTGTCGATATGCAGGCGCAGCGCCACATAGGTCTCCACCTGCGAATCCGATGCCACGCCGTCGATATCGTGGTAGCCGCCGAACTGTCCGCGCACCACCTGCGCCGGATCCAGCGGACGCATGGCCTGGAACAGGCGCAGCTTCTCGGCGAGCGTCGCCTCGGGCTCGCGGCCCACCGGCGCTTCCATGGCCAACAGCGCCGTGACCTGCAGCAGATGGTTCTGCACCACGTCGCGCACGGCACCCGCTTCATCGTAGAAGTGGCCGCGGCCTTGGATGCCGAAGCTTTCGGCCATGGTGATCTGCACATGCTCGACGTAGGTGCGCGACCAGACCGGTTCCAGGAAGGTATTGGCGAAGCGGAAGTACAACAGGTTCTGCACCGCTTCCTTGCCCAGGTAGTGGTCGATGCGGAAGATGCTCGATTCGGGAAAAACCTCGTGCAGCGTGCGATTCAAGCGCCTGGCCGAATCCAGGTCGCGGCCGAACGGCTTTTCGACCACGATCCTGGCGTCCTGCGCGCAACCGGATGCCGACAAGCCGCGCACCACGGTGCCGAACAGGCTGGGGGGAATCGCCAGATAGTGCAGCGGGCGCCTTGCGCCACCCAGCGCCTGCTTCAGGCGCTTGAAGGTCTCGGGGTCGCCATAGTCGCCATCGACATACTGCAACTGCGCAGCCAGACGCGCGAACGCCTCCTCGTCGACGCCGCCATGCGCTTCCAGGCTGCTGCGCGCACGCTCGCGCAACTGATCCAGGCTCAAGCTGGCCTGGCCCATGCCGCCATGCGCGACGCCGATCACCGGCATGTCCAGCTCGCCCGCGCGGATCAGTGCCTGCAGCGCGGGAAAGATCATCTTGTAGGCGAGATCGCCCGTCGCGCCGAAGAAGACGAATGCATCGGACCGTGCTTCGCTCATAAGGCCTGTCGACTCCTGATCGCCGCTTCCGGCCGCGGTTTCGGCCGGGACAAAGCTCGACTGTGAGCCTGTGGCCGTTAAATCCAGGCATGCATCGTGCCGATGCGGTGCATGCGTGAATTTTTCGCGTCTGTTTCACGGCCGATCGGGCGGACGCCACGCGTCATGCCAGGTCACGAAGGCGTAGCACACTCGTTACATGCTTCATGGATTGAACCCGTCGTGGCGGCGATGGCGAAAGAAACGCCAACCGCGTCAATCAGGAAACACTGTGTCACTGAAGAAGCGCTGTGACTGCCGCGCAGGTGGCGATACGCTTGCCGCCTTTGCGGAGCGCGCAGCATGGCGGCCGCGAAGCCCTCAACATCCATCCACGGAGTCCAAGCCATGACCAACAAGATCGTTACCAAAGATGGTGTCGAAATCTTCTACAAGGACTGGGGCAAGGGCCAGCCCATCGTCTTCAGCCATGGCTGGCCCCTGTCGTCGGACGACTGGGACGCACAGATGCTGTTCTTCATGGACCACGGCTTTCGCGTGATCGCACACGACCGCCGCGGCCACGGGCGTTCGACGCAGACGGACACCGGCAACGACATGGAGCACTACGCCGCCGACCTGGCCGCCCTCACCGAGGCGCTGGACCTGCGCGACGCCATCCATATCGGCCACTCCACCGGCGGCGGCGAAGTCGCGGCGTATGTGGCCCGGCACGGCCAGGCGCGCACCGCCAAGATCGTGCTGATCGGCGCGGTCCCGCCGATCATGGTGAAGAACGCCGGCAACCCCGGCGGCACGCCGATGGAAGTGTTCGATGACTTCCGCAAGCAGGTCATCGCCAACCGCGCGCAGTTCTTCCTGGATATTCCGGCCGGCCCGTTCTACGGCTTCAACCGCCCGGGCGCCAAGGTCTCCGAGGGCATCATCCGCAACTGGTGGCGCCAGGGCATGATGGGCGGCACCAAGGCTCATTACGATTGCATCAAGGCGTTCTCGGAGACCGATTTCACCGAGGACCTGAAGAAGATCGAACAGCCCGCGCTGGTGCTGCACGGCGACGATGACCAGGTGGTGCCGTACCAGGACGCCGGCGTGCTGTCGGCGAAGATCCTCAAGAACGCCACTTTGAAGATCTATCCCGGCTTCCCGCACGGGATGGCGACGACGCATGCGGATGTCATCAACAACGACATCCTGGCCTTTATCAAGGGTTGATGCGTCGCTGGCGGCCTCGTGGAAGCGCGAGGCCGCCAGTCCTTCCGGCTAACGCCGTCAGCAGGAATCGCCACCCTCGGGCGGCGGCTCGACCGCCTGGTATAAGCCCTCTGCATTGCGCTTCACCTTGACCCGGGTACGCGTGTTGTAGGTGCCGAGGTTCATGGCACGGTCGGAGACGCAGAGCTCCTTGATGTCGCCGCGGTCCTGCAGCATCTCCACGCCGAAGTACCAGCCACCGTCGTCCGTAGTGAATTCGGCGATGCCGGGCTTGGGGGTGGCCGTATTGAAGCCGTATTGATGAAGCATCTTCGCACCCGGCCGGCGGCTCGGGCCGATGGAGTTGGGGAAGGACGTGACGTCGAGGTTGCGGGCGATATAGAGCAGATCTGTGGTGTGCCAATCGCTTATGGGCACCGAAGGGGCGTCCTTGCTCGTCCGCACCAGAAACTCATTGCCTGCGTCCGAAACAAGCTCCCTTAGACTGCAGTAATTCGCGTCGAACCGGCTACTGCGCTCCCACAGCTTTGGCTTGGCCGTGCCCGCGTACTCCTCGACGGGAGGGGCATCGTAATCCGAAATCAGATACACCTGACCCACTTTGAAGGCCGGCGCCTCGAGATCGCAGGATGTCGGCCCTCCAAAGGACACAGTGATGGAATCGCTGGCTGCGCCGCGGATATGTTCGAGAACCTTGAACTCCACGGTCTGGTGCAGGACGCCGTAGTCATATGACGTAAGGGAGCGCAGTACCCGCCCCTTGAACATATGCACGAAGTGCTGCATTTCCTCAGGCGTATGCGGCTTCGAACAACCGCAGGCCAAGCTGACCGGCGATGTGAGTGCCAGCAGCAGAAACACCAACCATCCCTTCATAGATCTCCCTTTTCCGCCATCCGATCGATCAGAGAAAATGGATCGACGTATGCAATGGCTTTCTTATTTCCCATGGAAGCACCACATAGCGATCACGATGCCCCACGGCATGCAGGCCCCACGGTACGCTGTAATAGACGTCCACGATAAAAGGCCATCTGATCCTCGATTCCACATCGGCAGCACTGACCTCGACCACGGTGCCTGCGAAGTCCCTGCCCTTGATGTGCTGCTCCGTCACGGCTCGCGCGGTATCGCTCACGCATTTGTCCCGCGCAGCAAAAGCCAGCCCGTAGCCCAGCGCCGAGAACAGAAAGGCAGTTATCAACGCACCGCCCAATATTCGTTTGATTATCTTCATGGGGACTTCCCTGCTCGGCCGTCAGTAAAGCGCCGTCAGCACGATACCCGCCGGCACGACTACCAGCGCCGCTACTAGCAGGGAACGGCGGCGAGCTCCAGCGAACGATCGCCCCGATAACCACAGCGCCCCCATAAGACATCCGATACCCAGCAGAAGGACGGTAGTGAGGACGTCGCGCTGTCTTTCGATGACGGACTCCGGCACCGTCGGCGCCGGGTCCCCGAACTGCGACATAACGCCGAACCAGGCCAGCAGCCAGCCAAGCACCACCAGCGCCAAAGCACTGTTAGCGGATCGCTCCATGTTCGCCTTCCCCCTGGATAGCTATTCCGATCCGTCGCCCAAGCCTGTCAGCAGCCTTCTACCCAATCGCTTTGCGGCCCAGCCCAAACACGTAATAAAGCACCGTCAACGACACCAGCCACAGCGGCCCGACGATCAAGGCCACCCGGGTGTCGGGAAAGTACGCCATCAGGCCGATGACCAGCGCCAGGAAGGCCAGCGCCAGGTAGGAGGCGTAAGGGAAGAACGGCATGCGGAACACCAGCTGCTCGCGTGCCGCGTCGCTGAGGCTGCGCCGGTACTTCATCTGGGTGATCAGCACGATGGCCCAGGTCCAGATCGCGCCGAAGGTCGCCGCCGAGGTGACCCAGACGAACACCTGCGCCGGCACCAGATAGTTGAGCAGCACGCCGAACAGCAAGGCGACCAGCGAAAGCAGGATCGCGCGATGCGGAATGCCGCTGCCCGATGTCACCGCAAACGTGCGCGGCGCCTGCCCTTGCTGGGCCAGGTTGTAGACCATGCGGCCGGTGCTGTAGATGCCGCCGTTACAGGACGACAGCGCAGCGGTGAGCACCACGAAGTTGATGATGCCCGCGGCCGACTTGATGCCCAGCTTCTCGAAGGTCATCACGAACGGGCTGCCATGCGTGCCCAGTTCGTTCCAGGGATAGATCGACAGGATCACGAACAGCGCGCCGACGTAGAAGATCAGGATGCGCCAGAACACCGAGTTGATCGCGTCGGGAATCGACTTCTTCGGGTTGTCAGCCTCGCCCGCGGTCAGGCCGATCATCTCTACACCGAGGTAGGCGAACATCACCATCTGCAGCGCCATCAGCATGCCCTTGGCGCCATTGGGCATGAAGCCGCCATGCGTCCACAGATTGCTGATGCCCGTCGGCACACCCTGGTTGCCGAGGCCAAACACGATCATCGCGCCGCCGCCCAGGATCATCAGCACGATGGTCACCACCTTGATCATGGCGAACCAGAACTCGAACTCGCCGTAGGCCTTGACCGCCGCCAGATTGACCGCGCCCATGGTGACCAGCGCTGCCAACGCCCAGATCCACTGCGGCACGTCCGGAAACCACACGCCCATATAGACGCCGACCGCGGTGATTTCCGCGATACAGGTCATCAGCCACATGAACCAGTAATTCCACCCCGTGAGGTACCCCGGCAGTGGCCCGAGATAATCCTGCGCATAGCGGCTGAAGGACCCGGCCACCGGGTTCTGCACCGCCATCTCGCCCAGCGCGCGCATGATGATGAAGATCGCCAGTCCGCCCAAGACGTAGGACAGCAGGATGGCCGGGCCGGCCAGCCTGATGGCGTTGGCCGAGCCCAGGAACAGGCCCACGCCGATGGCCGAACCCAGCGCCATAAGGCGGATATGGCGTTCCTGGAGGCCGCGATGCAGCGAGTCGTTGGTTTGCATGGAGAGTCCGTTATGAGGTGACGGTACGTCTTTGCTATATGCGAGGCCCAGCTTGAAAAGCTGCGAACTACTTATGATCCCGGCGGAAGAGCTCCCACTCCTCGATCCGCTCGCCACCCGGCAAGGTGCAATAGCCCACTTCGCCACCATCCTTGCCTTTGGCTATCTCCAGTTTTCCACCGAGCTGCTGGCAATAGACCGAGGCTGGATTGGCCATCTGGGCCGCACCCGAGGGCTTGGAGCGTTCGGGTGGCGACGCGCATGCGGCAAGCAGCGTAACCAGAACCGCGAGGACGAAGGTCTTCATGGCGCTCTCACCGCTGGAAAGGATGGCTGGGGAGTCTACGGGGTAAGCTCGAAAAGCGCTCTTATCACTGCGCCAAATAGAGAAGCACGGCCGCCAGCGGAAGGTAGCAGGCGAAAAGCACCCGGTCGATATACAGGCCAATGCGCACGAACTCGCCGAACTCCCGGCCCGGCGGAGCGCTGTCGAACATCATTTCCCGGATCGCGATCGACGCCGTGATGCTCAATGGCGATCCTTTCGGAGCGCCAAGAACCGGATTCAAGCCGCGTCGAAGCTACTGCCCTGCCACATCAACCCAACGTCCGCACCCGAAAGTTGCGCCCCTTGATCTTGCCCGCACGCAGGCGCTCGAGCGCCTTGCTCGCCAAGGCGCGACTCACCGCAACGTAAGCCCGGGTGGCAAACACGTCGATCTTGCCGACGTCATCAGCCTTCAAGCCAGCATCGCCAGTGAGCGCGCCGAGAATATCGCCGGGACGGAGCTTGTCCTGCCGCCCCGCGTCGATCACCAGCGTCTTCATCGGCGCCAGGTTCAGCGTCTTGCCGCGCGGGGGCGACAGCTTGAGCGGCTGCCATGGCAACGGCTCGCCGAGGACCTGCTCGATATTGTCGGCCTTCGGCTTTTCGCGGGGCGTGCACAGCGTAATCGCCAGGCCGGTCTGTCCAGCCCGGCCGGTGCGGCCGATGCGGTGGGTATGGGTGTCGGGATCGTGGGCGATGTCGTAGCTCACCACCAGCGGCAAGGCGGTGATGTCGAGCCCGCGGGCCGCCACGTCGGTAGCCACCAGCACGGCGCAGCTGCGATTGGCGAATTGCACCAGCACTTCGTCGCGGTCGCGCTGCTCCATGTCGCCGTGCAAGGCGAGCGCGGAAAAACCGCGCTGATCCAGCTCCTGCGCCACGGCGTCCACGTCGCGGCGCATATTGCAGAACACCAGGGCATGCTGGCCGCGTTCGCCCGTAAGCAACTGCGCCAGCGCATCGAGCTTGCGCGCCGGGTCAACTTCGACGAAGCGCTGCTCGATGGCCGGCCTGGTATCGGCCGGCGCCTCCACCGTGATCTCGATCGGATCGCGCTGCAGCCGGCGGCTCACTTCGCGGATGCCGTCCGGATAGGTGGCCGAGAACAACAGCGTCTGATGGTGCTTGGCGATGCGCCCGACGATATCGTCGATGGCATCGCTGAAGCCCATGTCCAGCATGCGGTCGGCCTCGTCCAGCACCAGCACCTGGATGCCACCGCCATGCAGGCTGCCGCGCTTGAGGTGTTCCTGCACGCGGCCCGGCGTGCCAACCACGATGTGCGGATCGTGCGTCAGCGAAGCCAGCTGCGGTCCCAGCGGCATGCCGCCGCACAGGGTCAGCAGCTTCACATTGGGGATATTCGAGGCGAGCTTGCGGATGGCCTTGCTCACCTGGTCAGCCAGCTCGCGCGTCGGGCACAGCACCAGCGCCTGCAGGCGGATCGTCTCCACGCTCAGCGACTGCAGCAGGCTCAGGCCGAACGCCGCCGTCTTGCCGCTGCCCGTCTGCGCCTGGGCGATGACATCGCGCCCCTCCAGCATGGGGGGAAGGCTTTGCGCCTGGATGGGGGTCATCTCGTCGTAGCCGAGGGCTTCGACGCTGGCGAGCAAGGCGGGCTTGAGGGGGAGTGTGGTGAAGGAAGTCATGCGACATCATCGCATGAGCGGTGGCGCAGGCGGTCGTTTTCCTGGCATCTCCTCAAGGTGTGGCAGGGGGGCCCGGCGTGAACGTAAACACAAGTTTTCGCTGAAGTACGCTTTCAAAACCCTTATATGGCAAGTGCTGCGGGCGCCTGATAGCGCGACCAGCGCATCATCGATCAAAGCACCCGCCTTTCCAGCCAGAACCAGGTCTCCTCGCCTGACACCACCAGCAACGGTAATCCGGACGGCGAAAACCATCGCTTCCAGTAAACCGTCTCGCCATGTAGGGGAACGCCTTTTCTGTGTAGGCCCGCATGGAGAGACCGACTGAGTTTGCAAAACTTGCAGACGAAGCGACGTTGATCGATGTATACCAATGATATACAGTTGAAATCGATCGTCTATCCCGTGTTCGCCAGTTCGTTGGCGCGATTGCTTGAAGCCAGAAAGCAGTCGTGCGCGGGTTCAACCAGAAACTGGGCAAGGACAGATGATCAAGAGTTTTCGGCACAAGGGCGTGAGAAAGTTCTATGAGACCGGCTCGATCGCAGGCATCCAGACCCATCATCGGGCTCGCCTGCGCATCCTGCTTACGGCGCTTGACGCCGCCGTCGCACCATCCGACATGGTTGCGCCCGGCTGGGAGCTTCATCCGTTGAAGGGCAATCTTGCTGGACTCTGGTCGGTCAAGGTCAACGGCAACTGGCGGCTCACCTTCGCTTTCGAAGGCAAGGACGCCATCCTGGTGGACTATCAGGACTATCACTGAGGAAAAGTCATGACCCGCATGCACAACCCCGCTCACCCCGGCGAAGTACTGCGCGAGTACCTCGGCGATCTTTCAGTAACGGAGGCCGCGGAGCGCCTTGGCATCACTCGAGTGTCGCTATCGCGCATCCTCAACGGCAGGAATGGGATATCCGCTGACATGGCCTTGCGTCTCGAAGCGGCCCTGGGCACCAGCGCCGAGATGTGGACGACCATGCAGGCTCAGTTCGACCTGTGGGAGGCGCGGCGCAAGAAGCGGCCCAGGATTGTGCCATTTCCGCCTGCTGCAGCTTGATCAAGGACCGCAAGGATCAAAGCGCCCCTACCTCTCCGGCCAATACCACGCCGGCTCATCCAGCTCCCGCAACCCCACCACCCGCGTCTGACTCAAGCTTTTCTCCAACGCCACCACCTGGCACCCCGCAGCCTCTTCCAAGGCCGCAATCAACCTCCCCGCGTGCGATACCACCCATACCTGGCTCCGCTTCGAAGCCTGCACGATCAAGCGGGCCAGCGCTGGGAGCAGGTCCGGATGCAGGCTGGTCTCGGGCTCGTTCAGCACCATCAGCGGCGGCGGCCGCGGGGTGTGCAGAGCGGCGATCCATAGCAGGTAGCGCAGCGTGCCGTCGGAGAGTTCGGCGGCGGAGAGCGGGCGCAGCAGGCCGTGCTGGGTGAACAGGAGGTTGAAGCGGCCATCGCTGGTGTCGACGCGCACGGAGGCGCCTGGAAAGGCATCCTCCACCGCGGCGCGCAACGCCTGCGGATCGCCGATCTCGACGATGGTCTGCCAGGCGGCGGCGAGATCGGCGCCGTCGTGGCTGAGTACCGGCGTGAGCGTGCCCAATGGCGCCAGCCGCGCGGGTGCATCGCGATCGGAGCGGAAGTGATCGTAGAAGCGCCAGCTGCGTATCGATTCGCGCAGCACCATGGCCTCCGGCGTGCGCACCGGGTCGGCAAGCTGGGTGAACAGGCTCTCAAAGGCATTCAGATGCTCGGCGATCACACGCCAGTTGCGGCCTTCCCTGACGCGGGCCATGGCGCCGCGGCGGTCGACCAGCAGGTTGGCCGGACGCAGGAACGGACCAGCCCAGATCGCTTCGCGCTTGATCTGGGGATCGAGTTGGAAGGCGGTTGGAACTTCGGGTGGCGGTGAAGTACTGGGCGGCGGCGGCAAACCCAGATCGATGGCGTAACCGAATTCGTCGCCTGCAAAACCCAGCTTGAGCGCGACCGGCTCATGGCGCGGTCCGCCCTGGATGGGTACTTCGCCGAGTTCCATGCGGCGCGAAATCTTCTCCGGCCCCGCCCATAACGTGGATGACAATCCCCCTTCGCGCGCCAGCGCGCTCACCACGCCGCCATGTGCGGTTTCCGCCAGCAAGCGCAGCGCGCGGTACAAGTTGGACTTGCCGCTGCCGTTGGCGCCGGTGATGAGGTTGAGCTGGCCCAGCGGAATGGTGAGGGAGCGCAGGGACCGATAACCGGCGACAGCCAGGGTGTTGATCATGGGTTGCGTCCTAGCGAGGGCCCGCGTTGGCGGGGTGTCCGGGATCGTCCAGGGCGGTCGGCTCATACCATGAGACGAGATGCCACATCGTGTCATCGCCCGCGCCTTGGCGGTGCATCGCGCTTGAGAACCTAGGACGAACCCGCTCCAAGCTGCTTAAGGTAGGCGCAAAACATGTCAGCCATCGCATCTGCATAAGCTTTGATCTCGCTCTCCGTGCGCGGACTCTCCGAAAACTCCTTCCCCACCGCACTCATCGTCGCCTTCACCAATTCCCCCGCGATCTCCCGCTTCGCCTTCGCCGCCTTGGGCAAGACCTCCCGCATGAAAGCCTGCATGGCCTTCTCCCCGGAAGCTTTCACTTCCTTCGCCTCCGGCGCATCGCGGTAAAGCGGCGCGGCATCGCTCAACGCCACGCGCATCGCCGCCTCTTCGCACTCGGAATGGAGAAAGGCATGGATCAGCGCACGCAGGCGATCAAGCGGCGCTTTGCTCTTGTCCTGCAGGATTTCATGCAGCAAGCCCGTGGTCTGCTGCCACTCGTCGCTTTGCAAGCGAAACAGGATCGCTGCCTTGTTCGGGAAGTATTGGTAAAGCGAGCCGATGCTGACGCCGGCCTTCTCCGCCACCCGCGCCGTGGTGAAACGATGCGCGCCTTCCTTAGCCAAAACCTGAGCAGCCGCTTCAAGAATCGCAGCGACGAGATCTGTCGAGCGAGCCTGTTTGGGCAGTTTTCGCGAGGAAATCTTGAGACTTTGACGTTCGCTCATGGGCGCTCCGGCAATGCGAATAGGAAACCTGACGAATTAATCGCATTCTAATCCGGCACCGCAATCCACGTACAAGTACCGGAGAACATCGCATGACCACGCTTACCACTGCCCCGCTCGCCCCGCTGCTGGAGCGCCTGTTCGTGCAGGCCAAGGCGGCGACCAGCCCCTCCTGGTCCGACTTCCCGCGCGAGGAGCTGTCCAGGCTGATGCAAAGCAAGACCGAGTATCTGGATTTTTATGAGCGCCTGAAGGACATGTGGCTTCCGGTCTCGCGCGAAACGGCCCAACTGCTCTACATGCTGGCGCGCGGCTGCCATGCGAAGACGATCGTGGAGTTCGGCACCTCGTTCGGCATTTCCACCCTGCATCTGGCTGCGGCCCTGCGCGACAACGGCGGCGGCCGCCTGATCACCACGGAGTTCGAACCGTCCAAGGTGGCGCAGGCGCGCGAGCATCTGAAGGCGGGCGGCGTGCTCGACCTGGTGGAAATTCGCGAAGGCGATGCGCTGAAGACGCTGAGCGTCGATCTCCCCGAATCGATCGACCTGGTGCTGCTCGATGGCGCGAAAGCGCTCTATCCGGAAGTGCTTGCTCTGCTGGAAAGCCGCCTGCGTCCCGGCGCACTGATTGTCGCGGACAACGCGGACTACAGTCCCGAGTACCTGGAGCGCGTGCGCGCCCCGGCGAGCGGCTATCTGTCCGTGCCGTTCGCGGACGATGTCGAGCTATCGATGCGGCTGGGTTGATGGAGACCTGATCGGCCTGACCACGGGCCGCGGAGAACAACGATGAGCAACAGTCTCCTGCTCCACATCCTTGCTCTGGCGGAACGGATCGAGCCTGATCGTGAGGCGATCTGGGAGTGGTTCTTTCGAACGCCCATTTCGCCTTATGGCAAAACAGCCTATGAGCTAGGCAGCAGCGACCAGGGGAATGCGGTGATTGCGTTCCTCGAGAGTGTGCTTGGCGATGCCGTCGAGAAGTGCACCATCGCGCTGGAAAGATGACGAAATCCACCTCGCCGAAGGCCGCGCCGAGCTGGCCATTCGGCGGATACCGCAGCTTGCGGTCGCCGGCTAGCATCGATGCGTTTCGTATCACGCAAGGAGTGCGCCCCATGCTGCGGAGTCTCTGGCCTGCGTTGTTCGCCCTCGCGGGCCTCTGCTCTGTACCTTGCATGGCGCAGCACGATCACCGCTCCACCGTGCCTGGCGGTTGCCAACCGCAAGGCACGCACCAGGCGGGTGAGATCGGCTGCTATATCGTGGCGCAGGAGCGCATGGCCGATCCGCCCGCCGATCCGCTGTACTGGCATCTGGATACATTCGCCGACGTCAAGGCCGCCCGCACTGCCCGTGGCACCAACGGCAGCGTGATCGAGGCTTATGGGCAGGTCTGGCTGCTGACCATTGCGGAAGAAAGCTGGCGTCCGCAGGGTGGCCGGCATGTTGCCACCGTCGGTCCGTTCACGCCGCTGACTAAAGGCATGCAGACCGCGACCTACATGGTCGCCACGACGGATGCCAATATGGATTCGCTGCCGCATACCCACGCCGGCCCGGAAGCCTTCTACGTCATCGAAGGTGCGCAATGCCTGGAAACGCCGGACGGCACGCAGTCCTTGAATGCGGGCGAAGGCGGCGTGGTGGCCGGCGGCGTGCCGATGAAACTTTATGGCGCCGGTGGCGGAACGCGGCGGGCGCTGGTGCTGATCCTGCACGACGCCGCGCAACCGGTGGTCATCCGCCGTCCGGCATGGCAACCCAAGGACCTGTGTCTGGCCGGTACAGATGAAAAGGCGCGGACCTCGTTCGCGCCTAGCTCACCGGAATATCAATCCGCTCGATGAACTTCCGCCGCGGAAACCACTTCGCTCCAGCATCGCGCAGCTTCGCCACCACCTTGGGCATCGCCTCCAGCGTGGCGGGAATGGCCTGGTAGACGTTGGTCGCCGCGGTCTCCCAGCGCGCGAAATGCATGTCGCCCAGCGCCTGCTTGAACTGCTCCATGGTGATCGGCTTGCCCATGATGCCCGCGCGCGAGGCCATCGGATGCACCACTTCGAACAGCAGGTCGTTGCGGATATTCAGATGCAGCAGGCAGTCGTCATAACGCCGCTGCGAGGCTTCGACTTCCACCACCAGGCTGGCATCGCCACGCTCCACCAGAAAGGTCAGGTCTTCCGCGCGCTGGCGCGCATGGCTGCTGGGCGGACTGGGAAAAGCGCGGAGGTTGGAGATCTGGTGCCAGCTGTCCTTGCCCTTGGACAGCTCGGCCTGCACGGTGGACAGATAATGCGCCTGCGACGCCAGCACCAGGATGGCGCGGTTGATCGCGCCGACGCGCAGCTCCTCGCGCCGCATGGCTTCGTTGATGCCCTGGTATTTGAAGGCGAGGATCGCGCCCAGCAGTGTGCCGAGGAACGGGAACGTCCAGGTTGCCAACTCCTTGGGCTCGACGGCTTCCGTATAGAACGCCACGGCCACGATCAGCCCTACGAACAGCAGGGCGAGCAGCGCGAGCAGCCCTCCACCTACGCCGGAAAATCTCATGGGATCACCCTTCGGTCACCAGCCCGGTCCCCCTGCTCATCGACGATGCTCGATCGACGATGCCCGCACAGCATAGTGTGAAGGCGCCTTTGAGCGGCCGGCGCTCAAAGGCCGCAGGGAATGCCGCGGTGGTTACCGTTCAGCCAGGGCAGTCCGCTTATTTGCCGGCGTTCTCGATGCTGTGATGGTCGTAGCTCACCACACGCGTCAGTTGCCACTTGCCGTCCTGGTAGCGCCAGATATGCAGGAATTTGCCTTCGCCCTGGCAGGTCTTCGTGCCGATCTGGCAGAAGCGATGCGTGCCCGTCTCGATCGCGCCGTAATCCTTGATCGGATACACCTCCAGCGTACCGACCAGCTCGCGGCGCACCTTGTGGCAGATATTGCGGCGGGTGGCTTCGACTATCGGCTCGCGGCCGAGCATCAGGCCGCCGTTGTCGTGATAGAACTCGACATCGGCGCTGAAGAAATCGCCGAAGGTCTTCATATCGCAGTTGTTGTAGGCGTCGAAGACTTTCTTGTCGAGCTCATTGACCGTGCGCACCAGCGCATCGCCTTGCGGGATGGATGGCGGCGTTGCGGCCTGCGCCACCGCGCAGGCGAACAAAGGGGCGAGCAACAGGGCAAGACGCGAACGACTGGACTTGAACATGGAAGGCTCCGTGTCGATGGGATCGACTGACCATTGGCAACCGCCTGCCGATCGGCCCTGGAAGCCTAAACCCCCAAGGACCACCCGCGCAGCATGCCTCATGGCATCCCGCCTCAGCCCTGCAATTCCGCCAGTTGCCGGCGCAGTTCCTCGTTCTCGGCCGTCAACTCCATCACCCGTTGCCGCAGCGCCAGCAGCTCCTCGTGTTCACCCTGCGCCATCGGTTCGCCACTGGCTTCGCCTTCGCCGCGCTCCTTCTGGCGCGGCTTGCGCTTCGCCTCGCGCACGCGCTTGGCCGCATCCTTCAATTCCTTGCCGCCCGCCTCGGCGGCTGCGCGCTGCTCCTCTGCCGGCAAGCTGGCCACAGCGGCGGCGGCATTGATCGACAGCACGCCGGACTTCACCGCGGCTACCACTTCCTCGGTGGCCTGCTTCTGGATCTTCTCGATCAGGCCGACCTGACTGTGGCTGAGGCGTGCCTCGCGGGCCAGCTCCTCCCGGCTGGGCACGGGTCCGGCGACCGCCGTGGGCGCTGCAACAAGCTCGGCGGGCGTTTCCGGGGCGGCATCCACTTCGAAAGGCGGCGTCTCTTCCTCGACTTCCTTCAGCCGTCCCCGTCGCGCCGCCAGGATCTCGCGCTTGCGCAAGGCCAGCACGCCGCGCTGAAACGGCGACACGCTGCGCCGGCCCAGGTGCTGCTCGATCATCCACAGATGCACGTCTTCCATCGACTGGAAGCGCGTGTTCTGCATGGTCTGGAACGGCAACTCGTGCTTGCGGCAGACGCTGTAGCGATGATGGCCGTCGACAAGAATGTTGCCCCACAGCACCAGCGCGTCGCGGCAGCCTTCGGCGAGGATGCTGCGCTCCAGCGCCTCGTATTCGTCGGGCGTCATGGGGTCGATATAGGCCTTGAGTTCCTCGTTGACGACAATGTCCGTCATCGCTGGTCTTCCGGAATGGCAAAGGGGGCGCATTGTAGTGAGGCCGGCCCGCGCGCGCTGCCTTGACGCGGAGCGTCATTTGCCCTCCCCTCCCTGTTCGCCGGCTTGGCGGAGTGACTTGCGCCGCTTCCAGATGATGGCCGCACCGCGCTATCGTGCGCGGCGGAGTACCTTCGACCTCCCCACAACAAGCTCATCCGGGAAGCCAGCCCATGGCCAGCCATCACCCGCATCTCTCCGCGCCCACCCGCGAACAGGCGCTGCATGCCTTGTACGAGGCGGCGGAGCTCGAACACTGCCTGATGTGTACGTATCTCTACGCCGCGTTCTCGCTCAAGACCTCGGTCGACGAGGGCCTGACGCCACCGCAACTGGAGGCGGTATCGCGCTGGCGGCGCGCCATCCTGCAGGTGGCGACCGAGGAGATGGGCCATCTGGTGGCGGTGTGGAATATCACCGTGGCGCTGGGCGGCGCGCCGCGCATCGGCCGCTTCAACTTCCCGCTCGATCCCGGCCTGCTGCCGGCCGGCGTGGTGGTCAAGCTGGCGCCGTTCAACGTGGCCACGCTGCAGCATTTCATCTATCTGGAACGCCCCGCCGGTTCGGACGAGCCGGATGGCGAAGGCTTCACCTCGGACCGCAGCTTCGTGCGCGGCGCCGACGGCCCTCGCCTCACGCCGATGGGCGTGGACTACGACACCGTCGGCCAGTTCTACGAGAAGCTGGGCGAAGGCCTGCGCCGGATGGTCGAGACCTATGGCGAATCCGGCGCGCTGTGCGGCACGCCGGAATTGCAGCTGACCGATGCCGACGCCAACCTGCCCGGCTGCAAGCGCGTGATCTGCCTGAAGACGGCTCTGGCTGCGTTCGACGCCATCGTCACCCAGGGCGAAGGCGCGCTGGAAAATGTCGAAGACTCGCATTACCGGAAATTCGCCGCGATCCGCACCGAATACCAGGCGCTGCTGGCCGAGGATCCCGCGTTTACACCGGCCTTCCCCGCCGCGACCAATCCGGTGATGCGGCGCCCGCCGCGTCCGGAAGGCCGGGTGTGGATCGAGGATGCGCGCGCCATCGCCACCGTCGACCTGGGCAATGCCGCGTACGGCCTGATGCTGCGGCTGCTCGGCTATGCCTATGCGGTGCCGTCGCCGGATCCGGACAAGGCGCTGTCGGTAGACCTGGCGGTGGGCCTGATGCACGCGATCGCGCCGCTGGCCGAACGCGCCGCGCGCCTGCCGGCGGGACCGTCCAATCCGCAATGCCACGCGGGCCTGTCGTTTATCGCCTTGCGCGACGCGTCGGCGTTTCCGCCGGGACCAGGCGCACGGCGTTACTTTATCGAGCGCCTGCAGCAGTTGACGGAGGCCGCGGAGCGCCTGAACGAGCAAGGCGATGCGCGCACGGCGGCGACAGCAACCTGGCTGGCGCGGCTGACGCAGAGCGCGACGCAAGGTTTCGATCTGCATCGCGCTGCGAGCATTGCGAGCGCACCGTCACCGGCTGTCGCCGCAGCGCCGGCGCAGCCTGCGCCCGCGGCTACTACGGAAGACGGCATCGAGCGCGTCGACGGCGAGAAGCTCACGCTGCTGTTCGAAACCAAGCGTTGCATCCACGCCCGCTTCTGCGTGACCGGCGCCCCCACGGTATTCCTCGCCAATGTGCAGGGCCCCTGGATCCATCCGGACACCATGGACGTGGAACGCCTCGCCGACATCGCCCACGCCTGCCCTTCCGGCGCGATCCAATATCGCCGCCGCGATGGCCGGCCCGACGAAACGGCGCCGCCGGTGAATCTGGCCGGCACGCGCGAAGCGGGGCCGTATGCGTTCCGCGGCGAGCTGTATCTGAACGGCGTGCCTGCCGGGTATCGCGCCACGCTGTGCCGTTGCGGCGCGTCGAAGAACAAGCCGTTCTGCGATGGCTCGCATCACGATGTGGGTTTTACGGCAAGCGGCGAACCGCCCACGGGCAAGGCGACGGACATGCTTGCAGTGCGCAACGGACCCTTGCAGGTGGACCCGCAGCCGAACGGACCGTTGAAGGTGCGCGGCAATCTGGAGATCGTCAGCGGCACCGGCAGGATGGTGGCGCGGGTGACCAGCACGTTCCTGTGCCGTTGCGGCGGCAGCAAGAACAAGCCGTTCTGTGATGGGACGCATGCGACGATCGGGTTTGTGGCGGACTAGGTATTCACCATGCGAGCCTTACAGCGAGGGCGCCGAGAGGCGCCCTTATCGTTGCAGGACCTGTCACCTCGAATAAAAGCAGGTGACATCCGTGACAACGCCGCCGCCATCGAAATAAAGCGACAACTCGGGAAAGCCTCCACCGAAGGCCAGCGGCACCGGGCTTCCGATGAGATACATCCAATGGGGTCCCGGACGCGAACTGGTCTGACTGTGCCCGTCATCGACAAAATCGGGCTCTCCCCACAAGGATCGAATGCGATCCAGCTTTACGCCCAACAAGCTGCGATCGTCCGATGGGCAGCTGAAGCGCGTCCTGGTGCCGGCAGGCAGCGACCTTACGTACTTCAGCTTTGCGCACACGTCGATCAGTGGATCGATGTGGTCGTGCCCATTGAAGATCGAACATTCGGTGGCTGCGCTGGGCTTGGGACGGCTGGCGATATCGTCTTTCGCTGCCTGGTCGAAAAGCGCCTGCATCCTTGCCTGCCGGCAAACGCTGTCGCAGGACCTGTCCGCATCGGTTGAAGAATGGGATTGAGCCGACGCTTCGAAGGCAAATAAGCCGGCAAGCATTGCCCCCAGCATCATGGGCATGTATCGGCGCATGGCATTGCACACAGGAAGGCGCATCACCCACCAAGGAAATCGAGCATGGCCTGATTGAACTCGCCAGGCCGCTGCAGCAGCGCGAAATGGCTCGTTTCCGGCAGGATGATCTGCCTTGCATCGGGGATGACCCGGCGCAAATGCTCCGTATGTTCCCGCGCAATGAATTCATCGCGCTCACCCGCCACGACTGCCACCGGCACACGAATCGCGGCCAGTTCGGCATCGCTGTAAGTCGGCTGCGACCCCGTCATCTGGTCGACCGCCTGCGCAATCTCGTCGAACCGCTCCGCCTCCGGCGAAAAGCGCGCGTGATCGACTTTCACTCGCTGGAACATGCGCGACAGCACCGGGTCATCCATATCCAGCGGCGTCAGGCCATCCAGATGCATCACCGTGCCGAATGCGAATACGCGAAGTACGCGCTCCGGATGCTGCATGGCCATGGTCAGGCCGATGATGGATCCGTCGCTCCAGCCGACGATCGAAGCCGCCGGCAAACCCAGTGCGTCCATCACCGCAAACACTTCTCGCGCACCCAGCGCATAGCTCAGCGGCTCCGTACCGAGCGTGCTGCGTCCGCGGCCGCGGTTGTCGATGGCTATCGCGCAGTAGCCGGCCTCGGTAAGCGCAACGATCTGCCGGCTCCAGTCGGCCGACTGGTTGAAAGCGCCATGCAGCAGGAGCACCGGTTCGCCTTCGCCATACACGCCGCACCAGATCGACGCACTCGCATGTTCAACGCGCAACTCACGCACCGGCTTCGGCAACGGCGGCGTGCCATGCGCGGCGTAATGGCTCAGATCGTCGTCGCGAAAATCCATCAGGCCACCGCCACATCGCGGCCGGCCAGCCACAAGGCCACATTGCGCACATAGCGGCGCGTGGCTTCCAGCGCATGCGGATGCCGCTGGATCGCGTCGCCGGGCGTCTCGCTGACAAAGCTCGGGCTGCCCTGGCGCGGATCCCAGTTGTAATCCGCGAAGTGATGGAAGGTGGACTGCGCGATGGCGCGGCCGCCCTGCCCGCTGGATTCGAAGGCCACGGCGAGGTTGAACATCTGCCCGGTAGCCTTGCTGCGGCCCTGCGCAATCACGCGCGCGCTGGGATCGTCCGGCGGCGCGGTCACCGCGCCTTCGTGCGGATGCGCCGGCAGATACGCGAGCACGCCGCCAGCTTCGTCGGGATCGTGCAGCACCGGATGCGGCTCGCCCACGGCGACGATGCTTTGCCAATCGCCATTGGCGCCGGAATGGAAATTCGGCCACAGGATGTAGCTGGTCTCGCGATCGTCGATCTGCCGGCGCGCGGGATTCGGATCGAGGTTGTGCGTATGGAAATGGTTGGCGGCGCCGACGCCAGCCAGCGAACAGATCGAACAGCCCAGATCCATATGATCGCGCGCCACCAGCACGCCACTGCCGCGGCGGCGGAAGCGGCTGATGGCTTCGCAGTCCGCTTCGTGCAGACCGTCGCCCACGTCCACCGCAAACAGCCAAAGCTGGTCGACGTCGGAGCTGTCCAGCGTGGACAGCACGGGATCGGGCTGGCCGACCGGGCCGCGGTCGCGCGCGGTGACCTCGAACAGCGGCGAGCCATCCGCGCCGCGTGCCGAGGCCAGCGTCTGCGCCAGCAACGAGAAGCGCCCGATATGCCAATCATCCTCGGCCGTCGGGATGGTGGTCTGCAGAAGCACCCGAATGGGCTGGCTCATAAAGCTTCCCCTTGCGACCTTGCGCGGACGGACAAGCCAACAGCATGAACGCTCGCCCGGCCGATGGGAAGGAACCTCGCGGTCGCCACCGTGTTTCACTTTGCGCAACCGGCCGCGGCTGCTGCGCAAGGACCGGCACGGTCCGTGGAAGCTGATCGCCTGGGCGATGCCGCTGGATGGCGCTTCCGTTTAGAGCGACAACTGCCCTTCCACGCGCGTCACGCAGGCGCCGCCGATCCATACGTCGTCGCCATCACTGCGCACGTGGATGCGGCCGGCGCGTCCGATCGCCGTGCCTTGCGCGATCACGAAAGCCGGCGGCGCCATGCCTGCGTCCAGCAGCCATCGTGCGAGGCCGGCATTGAGGCTGCCGGTGGCGGGATCTTCCGGCACCGCGTCGCCGCCGATAAACGCGCGCACTTCGAACAAGGCATCGCCGCCGGGCCAGGGCGCGAAGATGCCGATGGGCACTCCGTGCAGGCCGGACAGATCGGGCGCCAAGCCAAGCAGGCGTTCGCGCTCGTCCAGCATCAGCGCCAGCCAGCCCGCCCCGTTGTCGACCCAACGAGCCTGCCGCACTTCGTCGCGGCGCAGGCCGAAGCCGGCAAGGACGGCGGACAGCAGCGGCTCCTCCACCGGTCCATCGCGCAGCAACGGCGGCGCCTGGAACGCCAGCTGTGCGCGCTCGGCGCGCACCCGGACCAGGCCCACGGCGCAGGACTGCACCACATCCTCGCCATGCCGTACGCCGCCAGCCGCCAGCCAGGCATGGCAGGCGCCGAGAGTGGGATGACCGGCGAACGGCATTTCGCGCAGCGTGGAGAAAATACGCAGGCGATAGTCGGCGCGCGGATCGTCCGGGGGCAGCAGAAAACAGGTTTCGCTGAGGTTGGTCCAGCGCGCCAGCGCGAGCATGTCCTCATCCGACATGCCATCGGCGTCGTGCACGATGGCGACGGGGTTGCCGCGAAAAGGCTCGCTGGAAAAGACCTCGACCAGGGTGAATCGCTTTGTGCGCATCGGTGTCCCGCCTCGGCCGGGCCGCACCGCGCGGCGCCGGAAAGGGCGGAACTTTAGCGCAGCGCCGATGCCGCCCCGCGGATCAGCCGCCTTCAGCCCAGCTTCGGTCCCTGCTGCGCGGCCTGCCCATGCTGCTGCTGATCCAGCGCCGCGGAACGCTGCAGGCTGTCGTGCAGCGGCGGCGCGGGTCTGCTGAGGTCGACCTGGCCGAGCATGCCGGGAACGCGGCCGGCGACGTAGACGGTGTCCTGTTCCACCAGCACCGTGCGGATCTGGCCGGCCTTGATGCCGCCTTCCTTCGCGGCGAGCGTGATCTGCGCGAGGCGGTCTTCGGGCAGATGCGCCGGCAGGTGCTGTTTCAATTCGTCGTAGAGCGCGGGTGCGATATCGCGAGCGGCCAGCCCGGCGGCGACGGGGTCATGCGCGGCCGGCGCGGGCTGCGCGCGGTCGGCGAGCGCGAACGGGCTCCGGGCCAGTTCGCGGAACCGATCGGCCGGATGGATTTCGTGCGCTTTCTGCGCGCGCTCCAGCCGCACCTGGCGGGCATCGTCCAGCTCCGCGCGTTCCTTGGGATCGGTCACCGCACCGGCAAGCTCGTGCAACCACTGCCTGCCTTGCGGATCGAAGGCATAGCGGTCGCGGCCGCGATGGATCGTATCGGGATCGACCTGCGGCGCCGCCCGCGTTGCATCGGCGTAGGCCACGCCCATGTCCTTGACGTACTCGGCGCGGCGCATCTCGTCGTCGCCATAGGCCGCGACCACGGCGGTGAAGGTGTCATGGCCGCGCCAGGCGCCGAGGCGGCCGCCTTCGAGCATGCTGTGCCAGGCGCTTTCCGTGGCGGCCTCGCCGCCATGGCGGCGGGCGGCGTCGAGCAGGCGGTTGGGCGTCCAGGCGTCCGCATCGATGCGCTTGCGCGCGAACGCTTCCGTATAAGTGGCCTGCACGTCCTTCACCGGCAGGTTGAGCGCCAGTTCCGGCGCGCCGCCGTTGAAGTGCGCGGCGCGGCGCGCATAGTCGACGCGCACCAGGTCCTGGCCGAATTCCTCCCAGCCGCGTTCGCTCAGGATGGTGTGGTTGCGGCTGTAGGCGTAGTTCTGCGCGTAGAGGTTGGCGACGGCGCCCGGCGTGCTGTCGTTGCGCACCGCGCCCAGCGCAAGCAGGCCATAGCCGTCGGCACCGTGGTGCTGGGCCAGGCAGTTCCAGTAGCGCTCGCGATTGCCCTGGCGGGCGTAATGGCCGAGCACTTCCATGTCTCTATGGGTCAGACCTTCCATAGCTGCGTCTCCCTGCATGCCTGTCCCGCGTTCCGAGCCGACGGAAACGCGCCCGCGCCTCATGGCCCGCCCCGGGCCGAGGTGAAGCGCAAGATCATAGCGGCAAGCCGGCGAACCGACCACGCGGACCCGGCTTTTACCCGGGGTTCCGGCTGAAAATGCTGTGGCGCGCACACTCCGGATCATCCACGGGACGCGGGCACCGGAATAAAAAAGGGGCCGGCCGCGACGGAGGGGAGATCGATCCCGCCGTGGCCGGCCCCGCGCGCAAAGTGTTGCCTTACAGCTTGAAGTTGACCCCCACCGCGAAAGTACGGCCGTTCTTGTACTGGCCGATCGGCGCGTACTTCACGCCGTTGTACCAGTAGTAGGTGGAGTCGAGCAGGTTGGTGGCGCTCATGGTCACGCCCATCCACTGGTTGACCTGGTAGCCGACGGTGAAGTCCAGCTCCTTGTATTGATCGGAGAACACATCCGAGTTCAGGCGCCCGACCTGGGTGAAGTACGGCGAGCGCCAGCTATAGACCACGCGCGCCGACCACGGGCCATGCTCGTAGTACGGAATGATGTTGCTGGTGTTCTTCGACAGGTACGGCATGTTCAGGCCGTTGGAGGTGCTGGCATGCGCCCAGGTGTAGTTCGCCTGCAGGCCGAAGCCGTAGCCGAAGTCCTGCTGGTACATCAACGACACGCCGGTGACCTTGGCATTGGAAGCGTTGATCGGCGAGCTCACCGAATAGGTGTGCACCAGGCCATCCGAACCCAGCAGCTGCTGATCGCTGGTGGTGGTCACCGCGTACGAGTCGATCTTGCGGTAGAACACTTCGGTGCCGAGCATGCTGCCGGGCTTGAAGTACCACTCCCCGGCGAGGTCGAAGTTGGTGGACTCGTAGGGCTTGAGCTTCGGATTGCCGCCGCTGGCGGTAAAGCGCACGTCGTCGCGGCTGAACGCGCCGGCCAGGTCGGCGTAGCGCGGGCGCGCGATCACCTTGGCCATCGAGTAGCGCAGCACCTTGTCGTCATCCACGTCGTAGATCAGGTTGAAGCTGGGCAGCGGCTTCTTGTAGTCCTGCTTGGCGGTGACCAGCTGTTGCGGGCCGCCGTTGATGCTCTGCCAATAGTTGGACTTGTCGGTGGTGTCGGCGTAACGCAGGCCGAAGTTGCCGCGCAGGCCGTAGTCGGTGTGGTAGTTGAACTGGACGTAGGCGTCCTTGGTGATTTCCTTCACACCGAAGGTCTGGCCGTAGTCGATGTTGTACGGACCCTGCGGCAGGCCGCGCAGATAGCTGAGCGTCGCGCCCTTGCTGGCCGAGGTCCAGTGCGTGAGATCGCCGCTGGCGCCCAGGCCATCCCACAGGCCGTTCGGCGTGCTGATGGTGTCGAAGTCGGACAGCAGCACCGCGTCGGTGGTGTTGATGCGGTTGCCGTACGAGCTCTGGCCGTTGAAGTGGTTGATGTACTTCAGGCCCATCTGCACCTGGTAGATCGGGCCCCACTCCAGGTCGCGGCTGGCGTCGAACTGCGCGTAGCGCTCGCGGTCCTTGCTGACCGAGTAGTAGACGCCGCCGGCCTGCATGGCGCTGCTGTCGGTCGAGCCGGCCGGCAGGCCGGCGGGCGTTGCCCTCAAGCCCCAGTTGTTCGGGTTGTTGTTGTCGTAGCTGACATTGGTGCTCTTGCCGTCGTACGAGAAGCCGTAGCCGCCGGAATTGAGCAGGTACTTCATCAGGTACTCGGGGTTCTTGCCGCCGCTGGCGCTGGTATAGCCGACTTGGCTGGTGAGCACCCACTTGTCGCCGCTGTAGTCGTGGCGCAGGTTGATGCTGCGGGTCTTGACCGTGCTCTGGCGGTAGTTGGTGTCCAGCTCCGCATACGGCTGGCCATTGCCGGTGGCGGCCGAGACGGTGCCCTTGGTGATGTAGCCATTGGCCATGGTCACGTTGGTGATCTTGTTCAGATCGCCGCAACCCGGGCACACGTACTCGGACTGGCTGAAGTTGTTGTACTGGCCCTTGACGTAGATGCCGGTGAGGTTGAACTCATTCTTGTCGTCCGGGCGCCACTGCAGCGCGCTCTGGATGCCGTCGCGCTTGCGCGTCTGCTGGAAGTAGGCGCTGTTGATGCCCACCGGCAACTTGGCCGTGGCCAGGTCGCCGCTGCCGTTCACCGTGGGATTGCTGGTGATGCCAGCGCCGGTGGTGTAGCCGAAGAACTCGATGCCGGCGCGCGACAGGTCTTCCTTGTCGTGCGTGAGCGAGGTGAGGAAACCGAAGGTGCTGTCGCTGTTCTTCCAGCTCCACAGCACCGAGCCGCGCGGATTGCCTTCCTTCGAGCGGTCGTTGTAGCTGTAGCCGAGCGAGCCGCGCAGCGTATTGGCCGGCAGGTCCAGCGGCTTGCGCGTATTGACGATCACCGTGCCGCCGATGCTGCCCTCGTCGATATGCGCCTCGGGCGACTTGTACACCTGCATGTTGCTGATGATTTCCGGCGACAGCAGGGTGTAGTTGAAGGTGCGGCCGCTGGTGTCGGTGGGATTGCCGCCCCAGTCGCCGGAGGCGATGGTCTGGCCGTTGAGCAGCACGCGGTTGAGCGCGGGGTCGGTGCCGTTGATGCTGACTTTCTCACCCTCGCCGAACTGGCGGTCCACCGAGACGCCCGGCAGATGCGACAGCGATTCGGCGGCATTGGTGTCGGGGAACTTGCCGATGTCCTCGGCATTGATCGCATCCACGATCGCGTTGGCGTTGCGCTTGATCTCGATCGCCTTGGCCAGGCTTTCGCGGTAGCCGGTCACGGTGACCTGCTGGAGGTTCTGCGCCTGCTTTTCCTGGGCGCGCTGCTGCGGACTCTTGCTCTTGTCGCCGCTGGCGGAGGCGTTGCCGTCCTGCGGCGCGGCGGCGGTGCTGTTCTGCGCCTGCGCGGCGCCGGCGAGGCCCAGGCCGCACAGGATGCTTGCGCACAGGATTTTCTTGCCGTTCTTGATCATCAGGTCCCACCCCTTTCGTTGGATATGCGGCGGTCCACCCTCCCAGGAGGCCCGCGCGCGACGCTGTACCGTGGAAGTCCGCCCGCGCGGACGGTGTCGGGCCCTTATCCCGGCGCCTCTTTCGCGGTGCGGGTATGCAGATGCCAGCTGGCGGCACCGACGACGCCGAGCTGACCGTGGTCCACCACGCGAATGGGGACCTTGTGCAGGAACGGGCGCATCACGCCCTTGTCGAGGAAGCGCTCGACCAGCGGGCCGCAGCGCAGCAGGTCGACGATGTGCGAGAGAAAACCGCCGGCCAGGTACACGCCGCCGGTGGTGCCGTAGAGCATGGCCAGGTCGCCCGCGAACGAGCCCATCCAGCCGCCGAACAGCTGCAGGGCCTCATAGGCAACCTCGTCGCCGGCTTCCGCGGCGGCGACCACGTCGGCCGGTTCCGCGCAGGCGGGATAGCGGTCGTACACCGCGCACAGCGCGGCATACAGGCGATGCAGGCCGGGGCCGGACAGCACCGCTTCGTAGGGTGTATGGCAGTCCGGCGGGGCGATGCGGTCGAGCACGTCGCGCTCCAGTCCACCGCGCGCGGCGAGCTGGATCTGTCCGGCCTCGGTGGCGATCACGCGCGGCGGTTCGCCGGGGAACCACACCGCGGCGCCAAGGCCGGTGCCGGGGCCGATCACCGCGATGGGGCCGCTGCCGGCGTCCGGCGCGAACGCGGTCTTCAGCGTGACCGAGCTGCGTTCGTCGACGTAGGCGATGGCATGCGCCAGCGCTTCGAAGTCATTGAGGAAGCGCACGCGCTCCATGCGCAGTTCATGCGCCAGCGTCGCCGGCACCAGCGGCCAGGCGAGATTGCGGTTCACCACCACGCCGGCGTGCAGATAGCCCGCGCTGGCCAGCACCAGTTCGCGCGGACGCGCGTCGAGGCCTCTGCAGAACTGCCGCACGATGTCATCGAGGTGCGGATGGTCGGCGCAGCGGTAGCTGCGGTAACTGAGCACGCGCGGCGCGCCTTCCGGCTGCGGCGCGACCAGGCCGATGCGCGCATGGGTGCCGCCGATATCGGCGGCCAGGAACGGGCGCTGGGCGTCCGCGTCGCGCAGCGGGAAGTGCGCGACCTCACTCTCGGTGTTTCGCACGCTCGCCACCATTGGATGTGTCATCGCCGCCCTCCCGACCACCCCTCCGGCGGTCATGTTTACTGGCGAAACAGAATTTCATATTTAATTTAGATCGTGGCAAGCCGCGCCGCAACAAAGACTTACGTGAGGCCCGTTTCGCAAAAAAAGGGAAGAAAGCGAAAGGAAAAGGAGGCTCTGGCAGGGTCATGCCATCATCCGGACTCCCTCTTCCAGCCCAGGACGTGCCCATGCAGAACAGCGCCTCCACCCGCCGGCTTGCCGATGCGCTGGCCGCCATCGCAAGCAACCACCGCGAACCGGCGCGCGCAGCGCTGCACGCGGCGATCGACGATGGCGCGCTGCTCGCGCAGGCGCTGCTCGAGCTGCTGGATGAAGGCGAGGCGCGCGCGGTCTACGACAAGCCGGCCGCGTTCGAGGCGTTTATCCGCGGCGGCGACAACCTGCCGCTGTACGCCGCGACCAGCGACGCGCTGGCGCGCCTGTACGACACGCTGCCGGTGACGTCGCTGCTAGATATCGGCTGCGGCGATGGCATGGCGCTGATTCCCGCCTTGCAGCGCGCGCGGCGGACGCCGGTGCATCTGGATCTGGTCGAACCGTCGCCGGCGCTGCTTGGCCATGCGAGCGAAGCGCTGCGTTCGACCCATCTCACGCTGACGCTCGAGCACCTGCTGGCCTGGCCGATCGGCGCGCAGGATTTCGCCGCGTCGTTACGTCCGGAGCAGCGCTGGGACCTGGCCCAATCCACCTTTGCGCTGCAGTCGCTGCCGCCGGAGGAACGCAAGGAGGTGCTGCGCCGGCTGCGTCCGCACGTGCGCCAGCTCGCGCTGGTCGAGTTCGACGTGCCGGTGCTGGAGGCCGGCAGCGCCGAGTATTTCGATTCGCTGGCGCAGCGCTATGAGCGCGCGCTGGCCGGCTATGGCAAGGACGCGCCACTGGTCGCCGGCGGCTTTCTCGCGCCGATGCTGCTGGGCCAGCTGCGGCAGGCTTCGCGGCCCTCCAATTGGGAACAGCCGATCCAGGCGTGGCTGGAGGAGCTGCGCGAAGCCGGCTACGCCTCGGTGCAGACGGAAGCGCTGTACGACTACAGCTGGTCGCCCGCGGTGCTGATGCTGTTCGAGTAAATCGGTTGCGCGGTCGCCGCTAGCGCAGCCACTGCCGGAACCAGGCGCCCGCCAGCTCCGCGACGTGTTCCAGCGCACCGGGTTCGTCGAACAGATGCGTGGCGCCGGGCACCAGCACCAGTTCGACCGTATGCGTCATCGAAGCGAGCGCGGATTTGTTGAGCGCCACCACGTCGGTATCCGCAGCGCCGACGATCAGCAAGGTCGGCGCCAGCACCTCGCCCAGCGCCGTATGGCCGGCCAGATCCGGCCGGCCGCCACGCGACACCACGGCCTTCACCGCGCGCGGCAACCGCGACGCCACGGCAAGCGCGGCCGCGGCGCCGGTGCTGGCGCCGAACAGACCCAGCGGCAGCCGCGCAAGCGGCGGCAGGTGCATCGCCCAGGTAATCGCGGCTTCCAGGCGGCCGCTGAGGCGCTGGATATCGAAGCGTGCGGCAAGCGCGATGTCCTTGTCCTCCTCCGCACCGAGCAGATCGAACAGCAGCGTGGCCATGCCGTGCTGGCCCAGCGCTTGCGCCACCTGCCGGTTGCGCGGACTGAACCGGCTGCTACCGCTGCCGTGCGCGAACACCACCAGGCCAATCGCCTGGTCGGGCACATGCAGATCGCCGTCGAGGCGTACGCCGTCAGCGGGAATGCGCACGGCCTGCGTCGCGCCGATCGCTGCCGGCGGCGGCGCGAGCAGGCGCAGCACTTCTTCGTCGGTAACCGCGGGAAATTCGCGGTAGTACTGGCTCACGGCCCCGAAGTCGCGCGGCGCCGCCGCACACACCACGTCGTCGCACAGCGGCTGCACTTCCGCCAGGCTGCGCGGCGAAGCGACCGGCACGGCGCAGACCAGCGTCTGCGGCGCCATCGCCCGCACCGCGGCGAGCGCCGCGCGCATGGTGGCGCCGGTGGCCAGGCCGTCGTCCACCACGATGGCGATACGGCCGGCGGCGTCCAGCGCTTCGCGATGCGGGCTATACAGCTCGCGGCGGCGGGCGATCACATCGAGCTGGCATGCCGCTTCCTCGCGCAGATAGGCCTCGTCGGCGCCGGCGCGTGCGGCGTGTTCGGCGATCACCAGCCGACCGTCTTCGCCGACGGCACCCACCGCGAATTCCTCCTGGCCGGGCGCGCCGAGCTTGCGTACCAGCACCACGTCGAGATCGCCGTCCAGCCGGTCGGCCAGCAGCCGGCCGATCGGCACGCCGCCGCGCGGAATCGCCAGTACCAGGGGATGCCTGCCGCGATAGGCCAGCAACGCTTCGGCAAGCCGCTCGGCGGCATGCTCGCGATCGTCGAAATAACCCTGGCGAGGAAGCGTCACCCGTCGTTCTCCGCGTCGAGGCCGTTGCCTGCCGATCGCAGGTCCGTGGCCCATGCTTAAGGCCGGCTCCTTCACAAGATGGTGAGTCCGCCGACGTTAACGGCACGCGATGGCGCAGGAAGGGGAAGGCTGGCGCAATGACAGGCCCGATCGGCACGCATTGCGGCAACACGGCGCCTGGACATCGATGAACCGCCGCTGGCGCGCAGCCGCGGCGTTCACCGCGATCCGACGGCGCATTCATCGGCGACGCGCGATCAATGGCCGCTCCCCTTCCCCACCCAGCACGGAGCCAGGCCCATGAATGCGATCGATCTGCTCGTCAGCGACCACCGCACGGTCGAGAAACTGCTGGAAGAGTTGACGCAGACCACGCCGCGCGCGGTGAAGACGCGCGAGCAACTGGTGCAGAAGATCGGCGCGCTGCTGAAGGCGCACACCATGATCGAGGAAGAAATCTTCTATCCGGCGTTCAAGCAGGCCGGCGACAAGGAAGAGGCGAAGATGTATTTCGAAGCGCTCGAGGAACATCGCGCCGCGGGCGAACTGGTGCTGCCCGACCTGCTGCAGACCGATCCTTCCGGCGAGCAGTTCTCCGGGCGCGCCAAGGTGCTGAAGGAGCTGATCCTGCACCACGCGAAGGAAGAAGAGCACGACATGTTCCCCGCCGCCAAGAAACTGCTCGACCAAGATCAGCTCAAGCAGCTCGGCGAACAGATGTCCCAGCGCAAGCAGGAACTGCTGAAAGACAAGGAGGAACTGCTGCAGGAAACCCTGCGCGAGCGCGCCTGAGGCGCATCGGCGGGCCAGGCGGGTTGGGGCGAGCCGGGCGCAGATCCGGTACGACGCACCGTGGAGCGTTCGCGCCGGTATGCCGGGCGCTCGCCCCAACCCGCCTGGCCTGCCATGCGGCGGACTCGCTCCGCGCAAGGCGACGCGCTATCGTTGCGCGCTTCCCTTGCAGCGCGAGCAGTACACCGTGATCGATTGGGTCGGTTTCGACGGCGACGACACCCTCTGGCACAGCGAAGGCTATTATCAGGAGGCGCACGCGGAGTTCGAGCAGATCGTCGGCCGCTATGTCGACCTGGCCAGTCTGCGCCTGCATGACCGTTTGCTGGCGGTGGAGCGGCGCAACATCAAGCTGTTCGGCTACGGCGCCAAGGGCATGACCTTGTCGCTGCTGGAAGCGGCGATCGAAGTCACCGGCTCGCGCATCAGCGCGACGGATCTGCATCGGATCATCGGCATCGGCAAGCAGGTGCTGGCGCATCCGGTAAAACTGCTGCCGGGCATCCATGAGGCAGTCGAAGCGGTGGCGGCGACGCATCGCATCGTGCTGATCACCAAGGGCGACCTGTTCCACCAGGAGCAGAAGGTGGCGGCCTGCGGGCTGGCGGATCTGTTCCATCGCATCGAGATCGTGTCCGAGAAGGACCAGCGCTCCTATCGCCGCCTGCTGGACGAATTCGGCATCCATGCAGAGCGTTTCGCCATGGTCGGCAATTCGCTGCGCTCGGATATCGCGCCGGTGGTGGAGCTGGGCGGCTGGGGCGTGTACATGCCTTATCACGTGACCTGGGCGCACGAGGCGGATACCGACTTCGCCGCCGCTTCGCCGCGCGTGGCGCAGGTGCAGGACGCCAGCGCCATTCCCGGCGCGCTGGCCGAGCTGGGGCTGCGGGCGGCGGCATGAACGCGGACGCGCTGCCGGATCGTTCCGCGGAAGAGGATCTTGCGCGGCTGCGCGCTTTCGTCGCGGCGCATCCGCGGCTGTTCGTGCTGACTGGCGCCGGCGTCAGCACCGACTCGGGCATTCCGGACTATCGCGACAACCAGGGCGACTGGAAACGGCCGCAGCCGGTCACCTACCAGGCCTTCATGGGCGACGAGCGCACGCGCCGGCGCTACTGGGCGCGCAGCCTGGTCGGCTGGCGGCGCTTCTCGCGGGCGCACCCGAATGCGGCGCACCTGGCGCTGGCGCGGATGGAAGCGGCGGGCCAGGTGGAAGTGCTGCTGACCCAGAACGTCGACGGGCTGCATCAGGCCGCCGGCAGCCACCATGTGATCGATCTGCATGGGCGGCTGGACCGGGTGCGTTGCATGGCGCATGGGCATCTGGTGCAGCGCTCGGCGTTTCAGGAGGTGCTGGAACAGCGCAATCCGCAATGGGCCACGCTGGATGCCGGGGATGCCCCGGACGGCGACGCCGACCTGGAAGGCCACGATTTCTCCAGCTTCCAGGTGCCCGACTGCCCGCTGTGCGGCGGCCTGCTGAAGCCGGATGTGGTGTTTTTCGGCGAAGGCGTGCCGCGCGAGCGGGTGCTGGCGGCCACGCACGGCCTGGAACAGGCCGATGCGGTGCTGGTGGCCGGCTCCTCGCTGATGGTCTTTTCCGGCTTCCGCTTCGTGAACGCGGCGGCCAAGGCCGGCAAGCCGATCGCGGCGGTGAATATGGGGCGGACCCGGGCCGACGGCCTGTTCAGCCTGAAGATCGAGCGCCCGGTGGCCGAGACCTTGGCGGCATTGGCTTGAGCCCGTCTCGCCAGTTGACGAATTTTGTAGCAGAGTAGTCGTTCCCGGCACGGCCCCAGGTCGCGACCGGCTCGTTCATGTTGACCTGCATCAGGAAGCGCGGGCTGCGCTTCCGCCAGAAACGGCGGATGGAATCCGTCCCTCTCCGCAGCGGTCGAGTCGAGCCATGAGTGCGATGCCCCATCAGCAAGGCCAGTCCATTCCCCGCCCTCGTCCGCCGAAGTCGGCCAAGCCGCCGTCCGCCATCGCCGAACTCTGTGCCACCTACGACGGCTACCTGGCCAAGGCGGCCAAGGCCCGCTCCAAGCTGCTGCGCCAGTACGAACCGAAAGCCCTGCATGCCTGGCGGGTGAGCCTGCGCCGCATTACCGCCACCCTGGACAAGGTGGCCGCTGCCTTGCCCGGCGAACAGTCCAATGGCGTGCTCGCGCAGCTCAAGGATTTCCGCAACACCACCGGCGGCGCGCGCGACCTGGACATCCTGCTGGATGAGACCTTGCCTGCCTTTATGGCCGACGGCGGGCATGGCGACCGCCTGGACGGCGAACTGCTGCATGTGCTGAATGCCCGGCGCGAGCAGGGTCATCAGCAAACGGTCGAGGGTCTGAAGAAGGCCCGGCTGACCACGGCGATCCATCACTTCCACGCCTGGGCCGAGACGCATCGCAACGTTTCCGACGACGAGCTGCGCGCTGCCGCGGCCGGCGTGATCGACACGCGCTTCCGCCAGCTGCGCAAGCGCGCGGCGCGCATGCATGAGGGCCGGACCCGGCTCCATCGCGCCCGCACCGCCACCAAGAAGCTGCGCTACACCATCGAACTGTTCCAGCCGATGTTCCCGCGCGAAGCCGCCCAGGAATGGCTGGACCGGCTGGCCGACGTCCAGGGCCATCTGGGCGAGGCGCATGACCGCATGACCGCGCGTGCGCTATGCAAGGAGCTGCTGCCTGAGGCGAAGGACCATGCCCAGCTCAAGGCGCTGCGGCAATGGGCCAAGCACACCGCCGCGGAGGCGGCAGGCAAGGCCGATCATTCGCTGGACAAGCTCGGCAAGCTGAACCGCTACTGGCAGCATTAAACCTTAATTTCCAGCCAGTTAGCGCCTGGATCGAAAGAACTCTCTCAGCATCGCCGAGGACTCCTCGGCCAGTAATCCGCCATCGACCTGGATGCGGTGGTTATGCCGCTCCGAGATCAGCGTGTCGAACACGCTGCCGGCGGCGCCGGTCTTCGGATCGGTCGCGCCGTAGACCACCCTTCCCACCCGGGCATGCACCAGGGCCATCGAGCACATCGCGCAGGGTTCCAGCGTCACGTACAGGGTGGCGCCGGGGAGGCGGTAGTTGCCGACTTTCTCGCCAGCCGCGCGCAGCGCCTGGATCTCGGCATGGGCGGTGGGGTCGTTGAGGGTGATATTGCGGTTCCAGCCCAAGCCGATGATTTCGTCGTTGAGGACCAGGACGGCGCCGACCGGCACTTCGTTTTCCGCGTCGCGGGCGTGGCCGGCCAGTTGCAGCGCGCGGCGCATGTAGCGCTCGTCTTCATCGCTGAAGGATGGGAGGGACGAGTCTGGGAGATCGGTGCTCATCAGTACGGGAAAGGCCAGCAAATAGTCTTAATTGTAGGGTTCTGATGACTGTTTAGATACGAACAGCTGCTATTTGGCACGCCTGCTCTTTCTCAAAAGACCAAGGCGATGTCCAAAGATCGACTCGCGTCCTACCAGGCGTTCTGCCGGGACAGCTCCGGCAGCTTTCGCCGTATCGCCCGCAAGGCCGGCGATTGCGACGCCGACGACATCGCGTGCGAAGCGTGGCTGATGGCGGTGGAGTTCGAGGCTCAGGGGTGCGCGGTGGACTTCGAAGATGCCGCTTTCCGGGATCGGTTATTGGCGCATCTCTATCAGCACTTCGTTCGCTACAACGATCGCAAGGTTGCAGCGGCGCAGCGGTTCGAGTGCGAGACGGATTCAGCGCTGCCGCTGCTGGAGAGGCTCGCTGCGCCGACGCCGGATCCGCTGTCCGCGGCTTTGCTGGCCGAGGACGAGACGGATATCGCCATGCCGTCCTATCGGCATTCGCAGGCGGCTGCCTGGGCCAGCTTCATCTCCCTGCGTGCTGGCCATATGCCGACGGTAGCGCGCCACCTGATGATTTCCGTGTCCTGGTGCTATCGCCGCTATACGCGTGCGTTGCGGCTGGCGGAAACCCAGTGGCCGCTGCCGGACGATCTTCCCAAGCCGCTCAATGAACAGCCGAAGCCGTGGCGGCGCTATCGAGCGGTGCGCGCGCCGCACCAGTTCAATTTCGACTTCGATCCGGTCTTGCCTCTGGACGTGCCGTTATCGAACGAGGGCTTCCCATTCATAGAAAGCGGACAGCGGCAGCCGTAACCCCTCTTTCGCGGCATTGGCTTGCAAGGCGGCCTGCGCCACATCGATCATGGACGGCGCCATCGAGTAGCTGCCCTTCGCCTTCAGCCAGGCCAGCACATCGGCCAGATGCCAGATCGACGCGCTGCCCTCGTGTACGGGCGCAGGAAAACTGCCGGGATTGGCCAGCATCAGCTTGCGCATGTTCTGCCGCGACACGCCCACGATCTCGGCCACATCGGTCAGCCCCACCAGATCAGGGGCTACCTCGATCAGCCTGGCGGACGGCACCGCGCCGCGTACATCGGCCAGCGCGCTGCGCACGGCGGCTTCCGCGCCGGCGGCCTCACGAGTGAATTCCAGCGCCAGCCGGCCCGGTTGCCCGATGCCGATCAGCGCGTCATCGCAACCCGCTTCTCCCAGGCGCTCAACCAGCGCCTCGGGGTCGCGGTCGTCATCGGCCAGCTGGTACTTCAGGGTGAAGGTGTATTCCATTGCGCTACTCCTTCAGAGCGTCGCGCAAGTAGATATTCGCCTTACGCGTGCAATCCGCAACAGAGTGATTCGGCAGAAGAGCGGCAATAGCGGCCGAAAGCATGCAACCAGTGCCGTGATCGTTCGTCGGCGCGTGCCGCGCTGGCGGCGAGCGGCCGCGCTCGTTGTTCGGCTGCAACGAGCTGCCGGTTCACGAGCGGGAACCCGTGAACCCGATAATGCACGGAGTCGCTTTATCACAATGGCGCGGAAGCATCTTGGCTGCAGTCAGCCGGCGCTTCTCGCGCTGCTTCTCCAGCGCGGGGGACTTGCCCTGAGCGACAGCCTTCTTGGCGTCAATCAGCCTTTCGCGGGCCAAGGCCAGCGAAATCCCGGCCGGCCCATAGCGTCCGATGGTCAGCGTCTCGCGGCGACCGTTGAGACGGTAGTCGTAGCGGAAGGTGACGGTACCGACGGTTGATACCGTCACGTACATCCCATCGCGGTCAGAAGCCTTATAAGTCTTGGACTTGGGCTTAAGGTTGCGCAGTGCGGTGTCGGTAAGCATCGAGGTTTTTCCTCCTGTTCGTGACGGCTTTTACCGTCAGGGGCCAGGAGACCTGCTGATGCCGGGAAAGCCGCATAAAACAAGCTTTCCAGAGGAGACTTTTACCGTCAAAGACCGGTTTGGTCTGAATAGTAAACGGGAGGGTCTTAATCCGGCCCCCGGTTCCTACCGTCAGTTCTACCGCCAACCTGTTCCGCTGGCCGGCGATAGCCACCGATAGCTACCGCGACGCATTTCCTTCTAATTCAATACGTTACGACATCTTTTCGATAGCTGACGATAGTCCCCGAAGGACCTGATTTCACTCCCACTCAATCGTCGCCGGCGGCTTGCCACTGATGTCATAGACTACGCGAGAAACACCACGCAACTCATTGATAATGCGATTGGAAACCTTGCCGAGAAACTCATAAGGCAAATGCGCCCAATGCGCCGTCATGAAGTCGATGGTCTCCACCGCGCGCAGGGCGATCACCCACTCGTAGGCGCGGGCATCCCCTACTACGCCGACGGACTTCACCGGCAGGAACACGGCGAAGGCCTGGCTGGTCTTGTCGTAGAGATCCCAGCGGCGCAGCTCTTCGATAAAGATCGCATCGGCGCGCGCCAGCAGTTCGGCGTACTCCGGCTTCACTTCGCCCAGGATGCGCACGCCCAGGCCCGGGCCCGGGAACGGATGGCGGTAGACCATCTCGCGCGGCAGGCCGAGTTCGACGCCGATCCGGCGCACCTCGTCCTTGAACAGCTCGCGCAGCGGCTCGACCAGCTTGAGCTTCATATGCTCCGGCAGGCCGCCCACGTTGTGGTGGCTCTTGATCACGTGCGCCTTGCCGGTCTTGCTGCCGGCCGACTCGATCACGTCGGGGTAGATGGTGCCCTGGGCCAGCCACTTCACCTGGCCGCTGCCGGCGGCGGTGACCTTGGCCGATTCCTCGTCGAAGATCTCCACGAACAGGCGGCCGATGATCTTGCGCTTGGCTTCCGGATCGGCCTCGCCTTCCAGCGCCTTGAAGTAGCGCTCGGCGGCATCGACGCGGATCACCTGCACGCCCATGTGCTGGGCCATGGTGGCCATCACCTGGTCGCCCTCCTGCCAGCGCAGCAGGCCGGTGTCGACGAAGACGCAGGTCAGGCGGTCGCCGATCGCGCGGTGCAGCAGCGCGGCCACCACGGAGGAATCCACGCCGCCGGACAGGCCCAGCAGCACGTGGTCGTCGCCGACCTGGGCACGCACGCGCGCGATCTGGTCCTCGATGATGTGGGCAGCCGTCCACAGGGTGCGGCAGCCGCAGATCTCGGTGACGAAGCGCTTGAGCAGCGCGGTGCCCTGCTTGGTATGCGTTACTTCCGGATGGAACTGCACGCCGTACCAGCGCTTGTCCTCGTTCTCCATCACGGCGACCGGGATGCGGTCGGTGGTGCCGGTGATGACGAAGCCCGGCGGTGCCTTGGCGACGTGGTCGCCATGGCTCATCCACACGTCCAGGCGGTGCGCGTCGGCGTGATCGGTCAGGCCCGCGAACAGGCGGCTCGAGGCGCTGATGTCGACCTCGGCATGGCCGAACTCGCGCGCGTCCGCCGCTTCGGTGGCGCCGCCCAGCTGCGCGGCCAGGGTCTGCATGCCGTAGCAGATGCCCAGCAGCGGCAGGCCGGCGTCGAACACTTCCTGCGGCGCCTTGGGCGCACCTTCGAGCGTGGTGGACTCGGGACCGCCGGACAGGATGATGCCCTTGGCGCCGAACGCGGCGATCTCGGCCGGATCGTGGTCCCAGGCCCAGATCTCGCAGTACACGCCGATCTCGCGCACGCGGCGGGCGATCAGCTGGGTGTACTGCGCGCCGAAATCGAGGATGAGGATTTTGTCGCTATGGATGTCGGTCACGGTCCGGCTCCGATGCGCGGCAGGCGGCCCTGCCCGCGCCTGTCTTCTGAAAAGCGCCGCCGGCCTCGGATACCCGGCGCCGGCGGCTGGAAACGAAGCGCCGGCCATGGGGCCGGCGCTGGGCGATCGCTTAGGAATTGAGCCGGTAGTTCGGCGCTTCCTTGGTGATCTGGATGTCGTGCGGGTGCGCTTCGGTCACGCCGGCCGAGGTCACCTTGACGAACTGCGCGTTGTTGCGCACGTCGTCGATGGTGGCCGCGCCCAGGTAACCCATGGAAGCGCGCAGGCCGCCGATCAGCTGGTGGATGATGTTGCGCAGCGGGCCGCGGTACGGCACGCGGCCTTCGATGCCTTCCGGCACCAGCTTGTCGGCGTCGGCTTCGTCCTGGAAGTAGCGGTCCTTGGAACCCAGCGCCATCGCGCCGAGCGAACCCATGCCGCGGTAGCTCTTGTACGAGCGGCCCTGGAACAGCTCCACCTCGCCGGGGGATTCCTCGGTGCCGGCGAACATCGAGCCGAGCATCACGCTGGACGCGCCGGCGGCCAGCGCCTTGGGGATGTCGCCGGAGTAGCGGATGCCGCCATCGGCGATCAGCGGGATCTCGTCCTTCAGCGCGGTGGCGACCAGGTCGATCGCGGTGATCTGCGGCACGCCCACGCCGGCCACCACGCGGGTGGTGCAGATCGAGCCCGGGCCCACGCCGACCTTCACCGCGTCGACGCCGGCACCCAGCAGCGCGCGCGCCGCTTCGCCGGTGACGATATTGCCGGCGATCACCTGCACCTGCGGATAGTTTTTCTTCACCCACGCGGCGCGTTCGATCACGCCCTGCGAATGGCCGTGCGCGGTATCGACCACCAGCACGTCCACGCCGGCATCGACCAGCGCGGCGATGCGCTGCTCGGTATCGCCACCCACGCCGACCGCCGCGCCGACCAGCAGGCGCTCGTGGCGATCCTTGGCGGCGTGCGGGTTGTCGCGGGCTTTCTGGATGTCCTTGACGGTGATCAGGCCGCGCAGCTGGAAGTCGTCGTTGACCACCAGCACTTTCTCGATGCGGTTCTGATGCAGCAGCTGCAGCACGTCGTCCTGGCTGGCGCCTTCGCGCACGGTCACCAGCTTCTCCTGGCGCGTCATGATGTTGCGCACCGGATCGTCGTGCTTGCGCTCGAAGCGCAGGTCGCGGCTGGTGACGATGCCGACCAGCTTCTCGCCTTCCACCACCGGCACGCCGGAGATGTTGTGCGCGCGGGTGAGCTGCAGCACTTCGCGGATCGAGGTGTGCGGGGCGACGGTAATGGGGCTGCGGATGACGCCGGCTTCGAACTTCTTCACCAGGCGCACTTCGGCGGCCTGCTGCTCGGCGGTCATGTTCTTGTGGATGATGCCGATGCCGCCCTGCTGGGCCATGGTGATGGCGAGGCGGGCTTCGGTGACCGTGTCCATGGCGGCGGACACGATCGGGATATTCAGCCGGAGGTTGCGGGTCAGCCGCGTGGAGGTGTCGACGTCGCGTGGGAGAACGGCCGAGTGGGCCGGAACGAGATAGACGTCGTCGTAGGTGAGGGCCTCGGCGAGGATGCGCATGCGATTTTGTCCCGCTGCAAAGAGGGAATTATACGCATCCGCCCGAGGCGCCGCCAGCGCCGCCGGGGTACGGAACGTCGCAGCGCGGGCCGGCGGCAGGCGCGCCGGCCACGTTTTTCAATGCACCTTGTGCGTGGCGCCGCGGGTCTCGGCGGCTTCCAGCGTGTTCTCCAGCAGCGTCGCCACGGTCATCGGGCCGACGCCGCCGGGCACCGGCGTGATCCAGCTGGCGCGCGCGGCGGCCGGCTCGAATTCCACGTCGCCGACCAGGCGGCCGTCTTCCAGGCGATTGATGCCGACATCGATCACCACCGCGCCCGGCTTGATCCATTCGCCCTTGATCAAACCCGGGCGACCCACCGCGACGATCACGATGTCGGCCTGGCGGATATGGCTTTCCAGATCGCGCGTGAACTTGTGGCAGGCGGTGGTGGTGCAGCCGGCGATCAGCAGTTCCAGCAGCAGCGGACGGCCGACATGGTTGGACACGCCCACCACCACCGCGTGCTGGCCGCGCACGGGACGGTCGGTATGGCCAAGCAAGGTCAGCACGCCGCGCGGCGTGCACGGGCGCAGGCCGAAGCGGCGCAGCGCGAGGCGGCCGATATTGATGGCCTGGAAACCGTCGACGTCCTTGGCCGGATCGATGCGGTCGACCAGGGCGTCCTCGTCGATATGTTCGGGCAGCGGCGACTGCACCAGGATGCCGTGCACGGCCGGATCGGCATTGAGCCGGTCGATCAGCGCGAACAGTTCTTCCTGCGTGGTGCTGGCCGGCAGGTCGTAGCCGAAGGACTGGAAGCCGACCTGCTTGCAGGCGGCGCGCTTGTTGCGCACGTAGACGGCGGAAGCGGGATCGTCGCCGACCAGCACCACCGCCAGGCCCGGTTCGGCCAGCCCCTTCGCCTTGCGCTCGGCCACGCGGCGGCCGATGCGGTCGAGCAGTTCCTTGGCGATGCGTTTGCCGTCGATGATCCGTGCGCTCATGGTGTCTGCCCGCCTGCAAAGATGCCTATTATCCGGGCTCGCCCGGACACGCACAAACCGCCCATGTCTCAAGACCAAGCACCCTGGCCCTCCTTCCCGCTGCCGCCCGGCTCGCTGCGGGTGCGCCCGTGGCAACCGGAGGATGCCGATGCGCTGTACGCCGCGGCCTGCGAGTCGATCGAAAGCGTCGGACGCTGGCTGCCGTGGTGCCGCCAGGGCTATGCGCGCGAGGACAGCGTGGTCTGGATTGCGCATTCCCAGGCGAGTTGGCAATTGGAGGAAATGTTCGCCTTCGCCATCATCGACGAAGCGGACGGCAGCGTGGCCGGCGGCGTGGGGCTCAATCAGTTCAACCGGCAGCACCGCAGCGCGAACCTGGGTTATTGGGTGCGCCAGTCACGCCAGGGCCAGGGCATCGCGCCGCGCGCGGTGCCGGCGGTGGCGCGCTTCGGTTTCGAAACGCTGAACCTGGTGCGGGTGGAAATCATCGCAGCGGCGGATAACGCGCCCAGCCGCCGTTGCGCGGAAAAGGCCGGCGCACGCTTCGAAGGGATCGGGCGCCATCGGCTGGTGATCGACGAGACCGCCGTGGATGCGGCGGTGTATGCCTTGATTCCGTCCGACCTGGCCTAGCGTTCAGGCCGAGGCGCAGAGCTCGGCGATGTCTTCGTAACCATGGAACATCGCGTCCTTCCCGCAACCCGGGCATGACGGGTCGCGCCGCAGCCGCGTTTCGCGGAAGCGCATGCTCAGCGCATCGACATGCAGCAGGCGGCCGGACAGCGTTTCGCCCAGATCCAGGATCAGCTTCAACGCCTCAGTGGCCTGCAGCAGGCCGATCAGCCCGGGCAGCACGCCGAGCACGCCGGCTTCGCTGCAGTTGGGCGCTTCCGCCGCGGAAGGCGGCTCGGGGAACAGGCAGCGGTAGCACGGCGCATCGTCGCGGCGCGGATCGAACACGCTGACCTGGCCGGTGAAGCGTTCCACCGCGCCGTAGACCATCGGCAGGCGCAGGCGGCGCGAAGCGGCGGCGACCAGATAGCGCGCGGGGAAGTTGTCGGCGCCGTCGATCACCAGATCGTGATCCGCCAGCAGGCGCTCCACGTTGTCGGCGCGCAGGCGCTCCTCGCGTGTCTCGATGCGCACGCGCGGATTCAACGCATGGAGCGCAAGCCGCGCCGATTCGGTCTTGGCCATGCCCACGCGCGCGTCGGCATGGATCACCTGGCGATGCAGGTTGGAACGCTCCACGCGGTCATCGTCGATCAGGGTGAGCTGCCCCACACCGGCTGCCGCCAGATACAGCGCCGCCGGCGCACCCAGGCCGCCCGCGCCGAGCAGCACGATCTTCGCCGCCCCCAGCTTCGCCTGCCCCGCCTTGCCCACCTGCGGCAGGCGCAGCTGGCGCGAATAGCGTTCGGCGGCGTCGGCGTCGAGCGCGCCGGTGACGATGGGCAGGCCTTCGGCCTTCCAGCGGTTGAAGCCGCCGGCCACCGACGAAACCTGCCGGTATCCCATGCGCTGCAGCGCCTCGGCTGCGAGCAGCGAGCGCTGGCCACTGCCGCACAGCGCAAGGATGGGACGTTCGCGGTTTGCTTCCGTCTGCTCGATGCGCAGTTCGAGGAAACCGCGCGAAAGACCTAGCGCGCCGGCGGGCGTGCCTTCGGCGCGTTCGTGGTCTTCGCGGACATCGATCAGAAGAGCGCCGCCGGCCTGGCGGGCCAGGGCTTCGGCCGGGGAAATCTCCGGCACCTGCTTGCGCAGCTGCGCAAGCCAGCTTTCGCGGTTGAATGACTCGGTCATGCGGGGGAGTTTAGGACGATCCGGGGAGAGGCGCTCGATCAGGCAGCCGCGCACCACTCGCTCGTCATTCCGGCGTAGGCCGGAATGACGGTAGTGTTGGGGTGTCGCCAGGATCGAATCAGCGCTTGCGCTTCTTCATCTCGCGGATCATGCGCTGGCGCTTGCGCTGCTGCCCTTCGGTCAGCACGTTCTTCTTGCCGGCGTACGGATTCTCGCCGTCGCGGAATTCGATGCGCACCGGCGTGCCTTCCAGCTTGAAGCGCTTGCGGAAGAAGTTTTCGAGATAGCGGCGATAGGCCGGCGCGATGTGCTTGGTGCGGCTGCCGTGGATCACGATGGTCGGCGGATTGCTGCCGCCCGGATGGGCGAAGCGCAGCTTCGGCGCATGGCCGCGCACCAGCGGCGGCTGGTAGCCCTCGTAGGCGCGTTCCAGCGTGCGGGTGAGTTCCGAGGAACCCATCTCGCGGTTGGCGGCGTCGTGCGCACGCACGATCGCGCGCATCAGCTCGCGCAGGCCGGAGCCGTGCATGGCCGAGATAAAGACGTTCTTGGCCCAGTCGACGAACTGCAGGCGGCGCTCCAGCGCGCGTTCGCACTGTTCGCGCTGGTAGGCATCCAGGCCGTCCCATTTGTTGACGGCGATCACCAGCGCCCTGCCCTCTTCCATCGCGTGGCCGATCAGCGTGAGATCCTGGTCGGCCAGGTTCTCGCGCGCATCGACCATCACCACCACTACCTGGGCGGCGGCAATGGACTGCAGCGTCTTGATGACGCTGAACTTCTCCAGCGCCTCTTCCACGCGCGCCTTGCGGCGCACGCCGGCGGTGTCGATCAGCACATAGCGGCGGCCGTCGCGTTCCAGCGGCACGCGGATCGGATCGCGCGTGGTGCCGGCGACGCTGGAGACGATCAGGCGCTCTTCGCCGAGCAGACGGTTGATCAAGGTGGACTTGCCGGCATTCGGACGGCCGACGATAGCGACGCGGATGGCGCCTGCGTCTTCCGGCGCGAGTTCCTCGTGCTCGTCTTCCGGCAGCAGCGGCAGCACTTCGCGCACGAGGTCGTCGGTGCCGCGGTTGTGCGCGGCCGACAGCGGCAGCGTGGAGGACAGCCCGAACGCGGCGAACTCGGCCAGCGCGTTCTGCACGTCCAGGCCGTCGGTCTTGTTGACCGCGGCGATGATCGGCTTGCCGCTGCGGCGCAGGTCGTCGAGGATCGCGCGGTCCTGCGGCAGCAGGCCGTCGCGCGCGTCGAGCACGAAGACCAGCACCTGGGCTTCTTCGATGGCCAGGCGGACCTGCTGCGCGGTCAGCGCATCCAGGCCCTCCTCGACGCCGGAGAGACCGCCGGTGTCGACCACCACGAAGTGACGGTCGGCGGTGCGGCAGATGCCGTAGTGGCGATCGCGGGTGACGCCCGGCATGTCGGCCACCAGGGCGTCACGGCTGCGCGTCATGGCATTGAACAGGGTCGACTTACCGACGTTGGGGCGGCCGACCAGGGCGACGACGGGCAACATTTACGGGTACAACCTCGCCGGCTCAGTGCCCGCCGAGGCGGTAGGCGCCGATACGGCCCTTCACATCCTCGACGTACACGGTATCGCCCACCACCAGCGGCTGGGCGCGGATCGGCTTCTTCGACAGGCGCTCGCGCGCGGCCAGCGCGCCGTCGCTGGTCTGCAGCCAGTGCACGTAGCCTTCGCTGTCAGCGACGACCACGTAGTTGTTCTGTACGGTCGGCGCGGTGAGCCAGCGGTACTTCAGCTTGTCGTTCTTCCACATGTCGGAGCCGGCGCTCTTGTCGAACGACCACACCTGGGAATCCTCGTTCACGCCATACAGCGCATTGCCGCCGGCATCGACCGAGGTAAAGGACGAGAACGGGCGCGACCACAGCGGGCGGCCGCTGGGGCCGTCCACCGCCACGAGGTTGCCGTGGTAGGCAGCGCCGTAGAGCGTGCTGCCGTCGAGCACGATGGTGCCGTCGGCGTCATTCAGGCGGTCGATCTCGGTGCGGCCTTCGCCGCTGGCCATGTTCTGCTCCCACAGCTTCTCGCCGTTGTCCAGGCGCAGCGCGACCAGCTTGCCGTTGTCGCTGCCGAAGAAGATCACGCCGTTGGCGACCAGCAGCGAGCCGTTGCCGCGCAGGCTGAGCAGCGGGACATTGCCCTGGTCGTAGGCCCAGCGGCGTTCGCCGGAGGCGCTGTCCAGGCCGTACATGCGGCCGTCGCCGGTGCGCACGACCACCAGGTTGCCGACCACGGCCGGCGCGGCCAGCACTTCGGAACTGACGGTGGCTTCCCAGCGCGGCGAACCGTCCTTGGCGTTGACGCCGTAGACGTGGCCGTCGAGCGTGCCGATCGCCATCAGGTCGCCGGACACGGCCGGACCGCCCGCATAGAAGGCGTCCTTACGCTTCTTGTCGCCCCAGCCGAACCAGCCCTTGGTGCTGGAGCTCTTGGACCACAGGGTCTTGCCGCTGGTGGCGTCCAGCGCTTCGATCTTGCCGTCGGTGCTGGCCACATAGAGCACGCCGTCGGCGAAGGCCGGGCGCAGGCGCAGGCCGGAATCACCGGCGCCCTTGCCGACGCTGCTGGTCCACAGGCGGGTGACCTGGGCGGTCGGCTTGAAATCCTTGTCGAGCGGCGTGGGCGGCTGGACGTTTTCCTTCTTGAAGGAATGGCAGCCGGCCAGGGCCGCCACCGACACCAGACCAACCAGCAACGCTCGTTTCATCACACCAGCTTTCATGCACCCTGCTTCCCGGCTACGGCCAGATTATCGAGTTTCAACTGCAAGGCGCCGCTCTGCGGCGCACCCTCGCCCAGCGCGGCCTTGGCGGCCTCGTAGGCCTTGCGCGCGTCATCCGGGCGACCAAGCTTGACCAGGGCATCGCCGCGTAGTTCCTGGCTCAGGCCTTCGTAGCTTTTCGCGCCCATGCGGTCGAGCGTGGCGATCGCATCGGCGGCCTTGTCCTGCGCCAGCTGCAGCTGCGCGGTGCGCAGCTGCATCAGCGCCTTCAGGTTCGGATCGGCCGCATGGCTCTCGGCCCAGTTCAGCGAGACCAGCGCCTTGTCGAACTGCTTGGCATTGGCCTGGCGCACCGCGCGGTCGCCGGCGGCGAACACGGCGTACGGCGAATCCGGATAGTCCTTGAACAGCTGCTCGGTGAGCGTGTCGGCCTGCTCGTTCTTGTTGCCGGCGACGGCGCTCTGCACCTGCTGGTAGAGCTGCGACGCTTCGCTCTCGCGGCCGGCCTTGTGGTTGTTCCACTGCTGCCAGCCGAAGATGCCGACCAGGCCGATCGCGACGCCGACGACGATCGAAAGACCGTTCTGGCGCAACCATTTCTGTACGCGTTCGCCCTGCTCGTAGTCGTCGTAGACTTCAAATGCCATGCAATCACCCTTGAAGGGAACGGATGCCGCCGGAGGGTGCGGCGACCTTCCTGGCGCGATAGATAACGCGATAGATAAACCGGAACGGACCCGCGCGACGCTGCCGTCGAGCGGGTAAAGGGCAAGCATAACCGATCGCACCGCCTCGCGTGGACCGCTCCACGCTTCGGAGCCCTGCCCGCACGCGGTGTCGCGCGATCAGGCGCGACCCGCGCAAGGCCGCATCAGACGCCGGCCGGAGTGGCCTTGCCGTCGCGCACGTCCACCTTGAAATGCGCCACATTGGCGCGGCGGTAGCCGTCCAGCGCGATCGGCTGGCCGTCCACCGAAACCGTGGCGCCGGCGGAGTTGCCGATACGCACGGTGAACGGCTTGTCGCTGTGGTAGGTCTTGCTGGTGCCGGCCGGCAGCAGGCCGTATTCCAGGCGCGAACCATCCTGTGCGACCACTTCCACCCAGCTCGCGTTGGGCAGCTGCAGCGACATGCTGTGCGCGCCGTCGCCCACCGGTTCCGGCCTGGCCGCTTCCTTGGGCTGCGCGGTATCGCCGCTGCCCAGGTTCGGGAACGGCGCCATCGAGGCGAGCAGCGGCTGTTCCTGCTGGTCGGCCGGCTGCTCCGCGGGCTTGGGCACGGAAGGCGTCGGCGCATTCGCGGCGGCGGCGGCCGTGCTCGCCACGCTGCCTGCCACGGCGGGCAGATCCGCCTGCGCGACCGGCTTGGCGTCCAGCGGCGCGAGGTGGCTGACGTCGCGGTCGAGCGTGCCGCGCACGCCCAGCCAGATGGTCGGCACCACGATCGCCGCGGTCAGCACCACGTAAGTGGCCGCGCGCGCGTAGCGTTCGAGCAGATAACGCGAATGGGAGATTCCGCCGGTGGCCACCAGCGTCGGCTGCACCGGCGTCAGGCGGGCGAGTTCGGCCTGCAGGGCCGACTCCTCCACGCCGAGGTAGTGGCCGTACTTGGTCAGATAGCCGGCCAGATAGACCTGGTAGTCGATGCCGGCGTAATCGCCGATTTCGAGCTGGCGCACGACGCGCACCGGCAGGCGCAGCGCCTGGCCGCAGCTCTCGACGTCAAGACCTCGTGCCTCGCGTGCGGCGCGCAGACGCGCGCCAAAGTTGTCCATCATGGCGGTCGCCCCCTGCGCGCTCGCGTCGAACAGACCCTGTTGCCCGGCCTCCGGACCGGTCGGCTGTGACTGCATGGATGTCATTGGCTTGCGGTTGAGTCGACGGCGCGGGCCTGTTCCGAATCCGGGAACTGGCTCTGCAATCGCCTGCTGTAGTTACGGGCAGCGTCCTTGTTGCCCAGTCGGAGTTCGATGTCGTGGCCAAGCTTGAGCCCCGCCGGCGAAGCCTGGCCCAGGCCGTCGTAGCGCTGCAGGAAGGCCCGCGCGCGGAAGGCGTCATTCTGCTGGAACAGCAGCGTGGCGACCTGCAGCAGCGCCTCGGCGTTCTGCGGATCGAGCGCGATCGCCTTGCGGTAGTCGTCCTCGGCGCCGGCGGTGTCGCCGGTAGCTTCCAGGCAGCGGCCGGCATTGGTCCAGGCCACCGCGGGCGTCTGGTAGAACGGATCGGCGACGGCCTTCTGGAAGTATTGCCCTGCCTCGGCGGCGCGCCCGGTCTTGCACAGGAAAGCGCCGAGATTGTTGTTGGCGTCGCCCTTGTCGGGCGCCAGCGCGGCCGCGCGGCGGTAATGCTTCTCCGCTTCGGCCTGGTTGCCGATGCGCTCGTACAGCACCGCCATCACGGTGTGCGCGGGCACGTAGTTCGGATCGAAGGACAGCGCCTTGTTGAGCTTGGTCAGCGCGCCCTGCAGATCGCCATTCTGCATGTACGACTGCGCCAGCTCGGTATGTACACGGGCGCCTTCCAGCGCGTTGTCGCTCTTGGCTACGCGCGGGTTCGGCCCCGGGTCGGTGCCAGTGGTCGTGCAGGCGCCCAGCGTCGCGGCCAGGCAGGCGGCCAGCAGAATCCGATCAAGCCGCATGACTCGCACCTTCGTCCAGACGTTTACGGAATTCGGCCTGGCGACGCGTGCGATCCAACACCTGCCCCTTCAGCTGGCCGCATGCCGCATCGATGTCGTCGCCGCGGGTGCGGCGCAGCATGGTGAGGACGCTGGCGTTGAGCAGCTGGGTCTGGAAGGCGCGGATGGTGTCGGCGTCGGAGCGCTCGAAGCGCGTGCCGGGGAAAGGATTGAACGGAATCAGGTTGACCTTGCAGTTGGGCAGCTTGCGCATCAGCTTGATCAGCTGGCGGGCGTGCTCGGGCTGGTCGTTGACGCCCTTCATCAAGGTGTATTCGAAGGTGATCGAGGTGCGCGGCTTGCGCTCCAGCCAGCGCTTGCACGCGCCCAGCAGTTCCTCGATCGGATAGCGCTTGTTGAGCGGCACCAGCTCGGTGCGCAGCTCGTCGTTGGCTGCGTGCAGCGACACCGCCAGCGACACGTCGATGGCCTCGGACAGCTTGTCGATCATCGGCACCATGCCGGCGGTCGACAGCGTCACGCGCTTGGAGGCCAGGCCGAAGCCCAGGTCGTCGCGCATCAGGCTCATCGCCTTCACCACGTTGTCGAAGTTCAGCAGCGGCTCGCCCATGCCCATCATCACCACGTTGGTGATGCGGCGGTTCTGGTGCGTGACGTTGCCGAGGTATTTGGCCGCCACCCACATCTGCCCGATGATCTCGGACGTGGCGAGGTTGCGGTTGAAGCCCTGCGTGGCGGTGGAGCAGAACTGGCAGTTCAGCCCGCAGCCCACCTGCGAAGACACGCACAGCGTGCCGCGGGTGGGTTCGGGGATGTACACCGCTTCCACGGCATTACCGCCGTCCATGCCCAGCAGCCACTTGTGGGTGCCGTCGGCGGCGCCCTTGTCGAACATGGTCTTGGGCGCGCCGATGTAGCAGGCCGCTTCGAGCTTGGTGCGAAGCGCCTTGCCGACGTCGGTCATGTTCTCGAAGTTGTCTTCCAGGCGGTGGTAGATCCACTTCATCACCTGCTCGGCGCGATACGGCTTCTCGCCGAGCTGGGCGAAGAAATCGCGCAGCCCCTGGCGATCGAAATCGAGCAGGTTGACCTTGTCGGCGGATGGAATGGAAACGGCCTGGTTCATCGTCTTCGAAAAGCGCGACCGCGGTGGCCGCATGACAGACGGCGCCCGTGTGACGGGCGCCGCGGTGAATTACCTCGAATGCACTTCGGTCGAAGCGAAGAAATATGCAATCTCGACCTGTGCGGTTTCAGACGCATCCGAACCATGCACGGCGTTCGCATCGATCGAATCGGCGAAATCGGCGCGAATGGTGCCCGGTGCAGCGTCCTTGGGATTGGTCGCGCCCATCAGCTCGCGGTTCTTGAGGACGGCGTTGTCGCCTTCCAGCACCTGGATCATCACCGGGCCGGAGATCATGAAGTCCACCAGCGCCTTGAAGAACGGGCGCTCTTTATGCACAGCGTAGAAGCCTTCGGCTTCCTGACGCGACAACTGCTTCTGCTTCGCCGCGACGACCTTGAGGCCGGCCTTCTCGAAACGGGCATAGATTTCGCCGATGACATTCTTGGCGACGGCGTCGGGCTTGATGATCGAAAGGGTGCGCTCCAGCGCCATGAGTAGTCTGCTCCGGAAAAACTGGTATTTGAGTGGGCGGTCTGGCCAGCCAGCCAGCAAAGTAGGCCAAATCCAATGACGTTTTACGGATTTAGCTCACGAAAGTCTGACAGATTCTAGCTGATTCGCAAGCTGGGCGCCGGGCGTTGCAAACGATCGTTTGACGGCGAGGATTCCTCCCTCGTATGCTCAAACGATCGTTTGATTCCTGCCGTCGCCACCCTGGGGACCACCCGCTTGCAAGCCTCGCCGCATTCGACCAAGGAACGCATCCTGACCGCCGCCGAGGAATTGTTCGCCCGGCACGGTTTCGACGGCGCGTCCCTGCGCCAGCTCACCGCCGCCGCGGGCGTCAACCTGGCTGCCGTGAACTACCACTTCGGCAGCAAGGACCGGCTGATCGAGGAAGTTTTCCGGCGCCGCCTGGACCAACTCAACGGCCACCGCATGACCGCCCTGTCGCGCATCTCCGGCCAGCCCGGAACCACCCTGGAGGACGTCCTGGGGGCCTTTATCAAGCCGGCGCTGGAGCTGTCCCACGAAGGCAGCGGCTCGCTGTTCATGCGCGTGCTGGCCCGCGCCTTCGCCGAGCACGACGACACCCTGCGCAAGTTCCTGTCGGAGAACTACGGCCACGTCATGCGCCAGTTCACCGCCGAGTTCGGCCGCCTGCTGCCGGACTTGAGCAAGGAGGAGCTGTACTGGCGGGTCGATCTGGTCACCGGCGCGCTTACTCATGCCATGTCCGGCTTCGGCATGATCCAGCGCAAAAGCGATGTCACCGAGCGGGTGCATCGTGAACAGACCGCCGAGCACCTGATCCGCTTCGCGGCCGCCGGTCTCAACGCCCCCTGATTTCCTTCGGAGGCCGGCGACGGTCTCCTTCGCGTTTCAACACACCCCTCAGTGTCCGTACCACGGAGAAGCCAATGACCGCTCCAGTCGCATCCCATCCGCTGCGCATCCGCAAGGCCGCGGTGCTCGGCGCCGGCGTCATGGGCGCGCAGATCGCCGCGCACCTGACCAACGCAAATGTCGAGACCGTGCTGTTCGACCTGCCCGCCAAGGAAGGTCCCAAGAGCGGCATCGCGCTCAAGGCGATCGAGAACCTCAAGAAGCTCTCCCCTGCTCCGCTGGCCGACGGCAGCCGCGCCGCCGCGATCATCCCGGCCAACTATGAAGACGACCTGGAGCACCTGAAGGACGTCGACCTGGTGATCGAGGCGATCGCCGAGCGGATGGACTGGAAGCTGGATCTCTACAAGAAGATCGCGCCCTACGTCGCGCCGCACGCCGTGCTGGCCAGCAACACCTCCGGCCTGTCGATCAACGGCCTGGCCGAGGCGCTGCCGGAAGAAATGCGCCACCGCTTCACCGGCGTGCATTTCTTCAATCCGCCGCGCTACATGCACCTGGTCGAGCTGATTCCGACCCGCCTCACCAACCCGAACGTGCTGGAAGGTCTCGAAGCCTTCCTCACCACCGTGGTCGGCAAGGGCGTGGTGTACGCCAAGGACACGCCGAACTTCATCGGCAACCGCATCGGCGTGTTCTCGATGCTCGCCACCATGCACCACACCGA